>Ga0209755_10001309_pt1 | contig 39650 bp, 33 predicted proteins | sample TergutCo191P1_FD_187301 | JGI IMG/M metagenome (GOLD analysis project Ga0209755, IMG submission 187301) | Cornitermes sp. P1 segment gut microbial communities from Petit-Saut dam, French Guiana - Co191P1 (SPAdes) (version 2) | ecosystem: Host-associated > Arthropoda: Insects > Digestive system... | reverse complement strand
TTATGCTATCCAACTTCTCGCCTGTGCCTTCCATACTTGCCCCTCATTATGCCAGAGAACAGCTAGATATGTCAAATTTCATGCAGAAGGGTCGGGGGTATTTCTGCGGAGTTGGATCCACTAAAGCATCCTGTTCGTTCATGCGTTTGGGGGCTTGGTTACCCCATCGGGGAAGTGGTTAGTGGCAGGGTGAAGAATCCAATCTGTCCGGGATACGGGAAAAGCGGTTAGAGGTTAGTGATCGGTGTATGTACTACCCTTCGCAGACAACCACACCACCAACCACTTTCACGACGAACCGACCGGGGCAACCTTGCACCCATTCGAAAAAAACAGGTGCAAGGCCGTGTTCCAGGCTTCGGCGGCGATAAGTTGACACCCAAGGCCGTGCACCGTTGCGCCTACTACGCTACATATAGCGTAGTAGGGCGACCAGGTACACCGGGCCTTTTTGGTGTCTGGCACCGGTGCGTGACCTGGGATGATTTCAATGATTTCCGCTCGCCGCGTTCCTGGGGCTTTGTGTCCCAGGCCATCAATCCCACCACTCCCTGGGTGGGCCGCACACGCCTCGGTCATGGAAGAAAATGCCCGCGACGTGCACGGCCCACCCAGGGAGTGACGGAACGGGGTTCCGCCGAAAGGCATGGGGACTGCTTCCGTGGGATTGGGTTCGGGGAAGCGTCCTGTTCGTTCATGCGTTTGGGGGCTTGGTTACCCAATCGGGGAAGTGGTTAGTGGCTGGGTGAAAAATCCAATCCGCCTCGGGGTACGGGAAAAGTGGTTAGAGGTTAGTGATCGGTAGTATGTGCTACCCTTCGCAGGCAACCACACCACCAACCACTTTCACGGCGAACCGACCAGGGCAACCTTGCACCCATTCGAAAAAAACAGGTGCAAGGCCGTGTTCCAGGCTTCGTCGGCGGTAACCTGACACCCAAGGCCGTGCGCCGTTGCCCCCACTACGCTACATATAGCGTAGTGGGGCGACCAGGTACACCGGGCCTTTTTGGTGTCTGGCACCGGTGCGCCGCCTTGGTGTCTGGCACCGCCGCGTAACCCACCACACCACCAACCACTTTCACGGCGAACCGACCGGGGCAACCTTGCACCCATTCGAAAAAAACAGGTGCAAGGCCGTGTTCCAGGCTTCGGCGGCGGTAACCTGACACCCAAGGCCGTGCACCGTTGCCACTACTACGCTACATATAGCGTAGTAGGGCGACCAGGTACACCGGGCCTTTTTGGTGTCTGGCACCGCCGCGTGACCCATCCGCCTCGGGGTACGGGAAAAGCGGTTAGAGGTTAGTGATCGGTGGTTAGCGGTATGTACCCTTCGCAGGCAATCACACCACCAACCACTTTCATCACGGCGAACCGACCGGGGCAACCTTGCACCCATTCGGAAAAAACAGGTGCAAGGCCGTGTTCCAGGCTTCGTCGGCGGTAACTTGACACCCAAGGCCGTGTACCGTTGCCCCCACTACGCTACATATAGCGTAGTGGGGCGACCAGGTACACCGGGCCTTTTTGGTGTCTGGCACCGCCGCGTGACCGCCATCGGGGAAGTGGTTAGTGGCTGGGTGAAAAACCCAATCTGTCTCGGAGTACGGGAAAAGTGTTTAGAGGTTAGTGATCGGTAGTATGTGCTACCCTTCGCAGGCAATCACACCACTAACCACTTTCACGGCGAACCGACCGGGGCAACCTTGCACCCATTCGGAAAAAACAGGTGCAAGGTCGTGTTCCAGGCTTCGTCGGCGGTAACTTGACACCAAAGGCCGGGCACCGTTGCCACTACTACGCTACATATAGCGTAGTAGGGCGACCAGGTACACCGGGCCTTTTTGGTGTCTGGCACCGCCGCGTAACCTCGGCTTCGTCGGCGGTAACCTGACACCCAAGGCCGTGCGCCGTTGCCCCCACTACGCTACATATAGCGTAGTGGGGCGACCAGGTACACCGGGCCTTTTTGGTGTCTGGCACCGCCGCGTGACCACTTGACACCCAAGACCGTGCACCGTTGCCCCCACTACGCTATATATAGCGTAGTGGGGCGGCCTGGTACACCGGGCCTTTTTGGTGTCTGGCACCAGCGCGTGACCTCCGCCGCGTAACCGTTAAGGTGCTACGACAAGGTCGAGGCGTACACTGTAATCCCTAGCAGGAGCAGCAGGTCCAGGATCAGCAGAAACAGCAGGTATTTCCAAGTACAGCGTTATGGAGTTTCTCCCTAAGCGCACAATGTCATAGGTAATATTAAAGCTTCCTCCACCGATGGGGGTTCGAGCTCCTCCGTTAATGCTCCATGAGGTTGCAGCAGGAGTACTGGTTACGGTAACGGGCACAGGGAGAGGGGCATCAGCAACTCCTCCCTCCCTGAGGGAAATGTAGCTGAGGGTTGCGGTGGGAGTAATAGTGAAGCCGTCTGCTGCGTTTGTGAAATTGAAGCCATCAATCACAATGGAAACCTCAAAGTCTACATTCGCAGCGACGACAGGACCAGTGAATACACGTACTGCGGTGTAATAGCCCACCACTACGGTCGCGGAATTTGCGTTAGGAGTACCCAATGTAATGGCACCAGTATCTCCATCGTCTATGGGGGTACCATTCATAGCAATGCCAGCAATAGCTGTTCTTGCCGCTGCCGCAGTTGTAAAACCACCAGTGTTAAGCAAACCTGGAGTATAGTCAGGAGCAGGACCAACATCGTTAAACCTAACGATCCGTGTGGCATCGGCCAGTTCTCGAAGTCTCTCTATGGTATAGGGGCCAGGAGCAGGAATAGGGTCAGTAGTGCCAGGATAACCAGCAGCAGCAAGAGTAGAGAGCTGGTTGAACGTCGCCACAATGTTCGTCATGTCATCAGCGTCAACAGGACCACCGAGGCCACCGAGGCCAAGGATGGGCGTAGGAGACATTGCGCCAAAGTGCGCCGGCGTAATGGCTGGGTCAAAGGCCCAAACGGTACCGTTCCATGATCTCAAAATCGTTGCGGTCAGATCCATGATGAAATGATCGGCATCAACAGTCGGTGCCCAGTGACTTGTCATGCTCTGAAATATCTGTAGGCTTGATGATATCACCGCTGTACCTCCGGTACCGTTGTTCAGCGTAAGAATCACGCGGTGATCGCCGCCTACGGGCACGTCTACTTCCCCAGCTAGGGCAAACGTCACCGCCGGCCTACCGACGATTACTATCGAGCTTCCGGCAGCAGCGGCAGGAGCGTTTATAGCCCAAGAAAACGTTCCATAACCCCATCCGTAGGCATCTGTTATAATTGGAGTAAGCGTGGCAGTGCGTGAGTACGCAGTCGCACTCACGGCAAATGGAGCAGCGGATGCGTATCTTGCCGCAGGGTTCCCAGCAGCAAGGTCAGGGGCGTTTAGGTAACCAGTTACAACCAAGGACCAGGTACCTGCAGGAACCACTACTTCGGCAATGTTGCCAGCCACCAGCTCACTCAGAAGAAAAGTTTCTTCCACCTCGACGGGAGGCGTCGCATCATCAGAGAAGACAAGGCTGAATGCGTGAAAACCAGTTATAGTGATATTACCTGGCATAATCGTTCGTGCCCTGTCGTCATACCCAAGCGACAGTCTGACCAAGCCCATTCCCGGTTCCCCCGTCTCCGGCGGCTGTTGCATTGCATTCCTACACCCAGATAGGAACAACAAACTGGTGGCGAAAAGCAGAATGGTTCCCGCCGTAATAATGGTTTTCTTCATGGAAAACCTCCTTCATTTGTCCGTGCCATCCGCCTTTGCCTTACGGCGGCGGACGGTCACTAAAGTTATTGGCCCGCCCAACGGACGGGATATACAAAAGCCCGACACCTAGCTAGGCAAGGTGCCCGATCCTTTGGCCCAAACGATAAAAAGGAAAAGCCCCAAGCCCGGCGTTCGCCGTCCGCAAGCGTTTCCATACACGACACTATAAACCAAGCGCCGCAAATCTCTATCCGTGTAAACTCACGGTTCCACGAAAAAACCGGGAAAACGCGGATTAAACCCGTGCACCCACCGCAACGACGGGTCGGCCTTCCTTTGGCCGATATGCCGCATATTCCCCAACTCCAGTTCCCCCCAGCCTATGGCGTTACCAAAACCTCGATAATCCTGCTGTATGTCCTGCCTCCCACCACCACCATTATGGTCAGGGTGTTCAACCCTATCAGGCTACCGCACGGAACGAAGTAAAAATAATACCCGTCGATTCCATCGTCGTCTTCCCCAAGCCCATCGTCGTCCCGGGGCCTGTTGTGGTACCACCTGATGCCTTCAAAGTCCCCTGGATTCGTCACGGCAAAACGCAGGGGGTATTCATATTCTATGAAGCTGACGACGGATTCGTGCTCGTATAAGACCCTCTCGCCCCGATCCTCAAAGCCCAGGAAGTCGATGATCACGCCGACGGAGGGAGGGGGCGGATCTTCGGTAACCGGCCCGACCGCCTCGCTGATGACGCGGGTGGAGTTGCCGGCACGGCTTACGACCACGAAAAGGAAATAGCCCACGTCGGATGGCGACGGGACGTACTCCGCATCGTTCGCCCCGACGATTGCCGACTCTCCCACTTCCTCTCTCCAACGCATCCATTGGAACGAAATGTTGCCACTGCCGCCAAGGTCGTCGGTGTTTGCCGTCAAAGTCTGTCCCACCGCGGGGAACCCGGTTATAGACACCGTCCCAGTCAACGGGGGAATCAAAAACCCGCTGTTTACCACGGGAATGGTCGGGCCTCCCATAACGGCGCCGGAATAGCCTTCCCGAATAACGAGCACGGAAATAACGTGCCCTATATCTTCGAACCTCAAATGAAAATGTGAGGGGGAAGGGGAATCGTCATTGTTTATGTTTTGGGTTCCGCGCCTCCATTGGAACGAAGGGGTTCCGGTGCCGTCAAGAAAGTTTATGTTTGCCACCAAAGTCGTTCCTACGGAGGGATCGCCGTCGATGGTGACCATCCCGGTCAGTCGTGGGGTACCAGGCGCACGGGGCGTGGGACAGGCGACGAGCGCAACACAGAGAAGCAAAACGTAGAGAACCGGGAGTATGGTTTTCCTCATACACTTAGAATTATACAACAACTGGGGGGAAAAAACCTAGCGAAAGTCGCGATTTTGCGAAAAAAAGCTAAAGTTTGTCGGGCGACCGCCGCAACGGACAGCCTGGAGGCCATCGGACCCGGCCCAACCCCCCGGGATAGGCGGCCCCGTTCCGATTTTTTCCCCGAAATTCACCCGTGGACTAATGCATTTCGCACTTTTGCGCCATATATAGGGTATAGGCACGTTGTTGCCAACGCAAACTTGACGGCTGTTCGGCCGGCGAGTATATTCAACATTAGGAGTCAGAACATGCCGACCACATCAATTGCAGAGTGGAACCCAGCCACCCCGGAGGAAATCTGGGCAATCCTGCGAGAAACCGCCCAGCGGCAAAAGGAAAACGATGCGAAAGCCGCCAAACGATGGGAGGAGGATACCAAGCGGTGGAAGGAAGCCGATCGGCAACGGGCGAAAGATCGCGAGGAGTGGGAACGGCAACGGTCAAAGGATAACGAGGAATGGGAACGACAGCGGGCAAAGGATAACGAGGAGTGGGAAAAGCTCAGGGTGATGTTGGACAAAACTAGCCGGCGAATCGGCGAAAACGACAAAAGAGTGGGCGGCCTTGGCAGGAGCTACGGCAAACTGGTCGAGCATCTGGTTGGCCCCGGCATCGTAAGACGATTCGGCGAGCACGGATACCACTTCAACGGCATAAAGAAGCAGCGGTACAAGCTGCGCGACGAGGACGGAAAGGAAAAGGCGGAAATAGACCTGCTTCTTGAAAACGACGACACGGTAATCGCCGTGGAGGTTAAGACCCGTCCGGATAGGGAGGAAGCGTACCTTGGCCGCCATCTGGTGCGTCTTGGGATAATGAGGGAGCACAGCCGGGCGGAGGGCTGGGACGGCAAACGGATTCTGGGTGCGATAGCCGGAGCGATATTCGACACCCCGGTGAAGAACGCGACGCTGAAAGCCGGTATTTTCGTGATAGAGCAGAGCGGGGAAACGATGAGGATGGATGTGCCCGAGGGCTTCAAACCGAAGGAATGGTAGCCGGGATCTTCAAACCCCGGGAGTGGTAGCATAAATTAGCGGTTAGTGGTTAGCGGCTTGATCCCAACTAGCCGCTAACCGCCAGCGACTAATCACTCCCCTATCACGGTACCCACGAATTCACCATCGGCAATTATCCTCCGCAGATTCCCAAGGTCCCTGCCTGCGGCGCATATAACCCTTATGCCGGTTTCGTGCGCATGGCGGCTGGCAATCGGGTCGAAGGGGACGTTTTTCCCAGGGACCCACTCCTCGCCCACCATCGCGCGGAAATCCGCCCAGGAAACCCGATCCAGGGGCCTCGCCTCGGGGTCGGTGCGCGGATCCGCCGTGTAGACTTTCTCTATGTTGGAAAGGTTGACCACGGTCTTCGCTCCAAGGCGTTCGGCAAGCAACACGGCGTCGTAGTCCGAGGAAAAACCGGGTTTCCAGCCGGCGGCGACAAGCACCCTGCCGTCGATTCGCCCCACCGCCGTGGGATCTGTCACCACGTCCTGGGGGCACCACTCGGCCATTACCGCCCTTACAAGCTGGGCGTTCAGCCTCGTCGCCATCACCCCAATCCAGTCCGCCGCATCGTCGTGGGCTTCCTCGCCGCACACGTCACGGTAGGCCTTCTGCCACGAACGGGCCGGGCCGCCGCCGCCCACCACGAAGACAAAACGCCGCCCGGCATCCTCTTCCAGAAGACTGCGGACAAGCCCGGTAAAATCCTTGAGAAATTTTGAATCAACGCCGTCGGGGGCCACTATGGAGCCGCCCAGTGATATTACTGTTACCATGCCCCTATTGTGCATGCATTCCGGTAATTATGATATTCCCCCATAGGCTGGAATAGGCCTCTATGCCGCCCACGGCTTCCTCCCAGGGCGACTGAAGCGCGAACGAACGGACGTGCGTTACCGTGCGCCCACGGGGATCCATCTGCGAAAGGTCGGTAAAGCCCCGTGAAAACACTATGCGCCGGTTGTCGATGTTCCCGAAGTAAAAGTCCGCCGGGTTCCCGGGCGCGTCCTCGAACGCGGCGCCTCCCGGGTGGGCGAACGCCTCCGGAATGGCCCCGGCTCCCATCGCCGGATCCACGGGGATCCACCCCAGGCCGTCCAGCCAGAATTCCACCCAGTAGTGGTTCATCGTCTGGTTGTTGCGGCCCACCAGCACCCCGGCGACGGGCTGGGTTGGAATGCCTGCGGCCCTAAGCAGGGTGGCGTACAGAAGCGTGCCGATAAAGGGATCCGCCCGCCTGGCCTCGATCGCCTGGAAGATATCCCCCTGCACCCTGTCCTCCCAGGCGATATTGAGCATCCAGTCGTAGATTCTCCTCGCCTGGAGGTATGGGTTGTTCTCCCCTGCCAGGATCGACGTGGCAAGGTTTCTTATGCGTGGATCGTCCGAGGGGAGCCTCGGGCAGCTTCTGGTGTGGGCATTTCGTATCGGGGAGACGGCCTCGCGCCTTATGGCCTGGGACTGCACCGATGTCCGTATCCCGTAAACCTCCACCATCCAGGAAAGGTTTATGTCCGTGCTTCCGTGGGCCTCCAGGTTGTCCAGCCTGTAAAGGCTGGTTCCAAAGTAGTCCTGAATGAACGGCTCCGGGTTGCTGAAAAGCAGTTCGGCGTTTTGGTGCGCCACGGAGGCCGCCGGGGTGGGTACCCAAAGGTGCAGGGTGTTCGGCGTTTCCGCGTTGCCCGTCCTTATGTTCACCGAGTAGGAAATCATGAAACTGCGCCTGTCAACGAAGTCCTTGGTTCCAGGGCTTCCGTTTATCTCGAAAAACAGCGGCGAGGATCTGCCCCTCGCCGTGCGGACTTCCATGTTTCCGCTGGTCGCACCGCTGGGTATTCGCACCCGTATCTCACGGTCGCTCCACAGTTCGTACCCGAATTCCGCATCTGAAACCTGGATGTGCTCCCATTCCTCGGACCACGGCCTCATGCCGGCGACCGTCCCGGAATTCCTGGAAAAGAAAACGCCGCCGGAACCACGGGATCCCCCGAAGCCGCTTCCGGTGATTGTGACCACGGATCCCACGGCCCCGGCCTGCGGTGAAACCGATGTTACCATCGGCCCAAGCCCAGGTCTTCCGTCATCGACCGCCCTGGGCATCGTCGCCTGGTTTGCGAACAGCACGCCGTTGCTTCTCCTGCCGCCGACGTGGACGAAGACCAGCCCAGCTTCCCCGAAATCCGGAACCCTAAGACGGATCCTATTGTCGTACCATTCCATGTACGCCGTTCCGGTCGGCTGCGCTCCCCCTATGGTGACGTAGGACGAATCACGCTCGTCGCCGAAAAACGAACCCAGGATGGTCATCGGTTCACCCATAACCCCGATTGCCGGGTGGATGGAAAAAATAACCGGGGCGTCGGATCGGCAACCGACCAGAATCAGGGCCGCGAGAAATGGCAATGCCAGGATACATCGGATGGGTTTTAGTCTGTCAGTTTTCTTCTTCGATTTCATACGGGTACATTGTCAGCATTACTTCGATGGAGGACGTGCCTTCCCTGGCCGGCCCCAGCGGGAAAAAATAGATGGGTTCGCCGAACTGCACCGGTATCGTCTGTATCGATGCGAGGTAGCTTATGCCCTGGTTGGGGGTCTCCATCCATATCTGCCCCTGCGCCACGAGGAATTTGCGGTTACCGCCACGGCGCACGTAAGGGGTGAACTGCACGGCGACGACCACGTTTGTGCCTACAAGTTTTATCTCCACCGGGCGTCCGGGGATTGTGACTTTCTCATGGGATTCGTTCCAGGAAACGACACGGTCACGCTCGATTATGCGAGCGTTTATGTTCAAAAGGACAGCCTGCCTGGTAAGGCGAAGGAGCAGTTCCGGAGCCTCCGCCCTGGGGGCCTGCCCAACGTGACACGGCGCTTCCTGCTGATACTCGGGGGACTCTGTTTCCTCCGCCTGTACGACTACGACATTCGCGGCAAGCAGGATGCAGAAATGGAGGGTGCACAGGTGGCGCATATCAGTGCCTTCTTCGTCCTTGAATGTTCCAGCTTGCCACCTGTCGGGAATAATCCGCCGCCCTGATTATGGTGGGTTCGCCGTTGCTTACGAAGCTCTGGCTTTCCGGCAGGTGAAGAATAATCATCTCGCTGCCGCTTCGGCTTGTCAGGTATTCTATGACGCTTTCCATGTTCTGGGCCGGTACCTCAAACTCGGTTTCGGACGCAAGGGTCATGCTCGCCATCTCGTCCACGGTGGGCACCATCACCCACGCCAAGATCAGGCCGACTATCAGCAGCGCCGCCGCCGCCGGAATGGGCAGGGAAACGCTTCGCCGCCATATCGCCCTGCGACGGGGGAACATCCTGCCATGCTTCATCGAAGCGTCGAGCCTCTTCCAGACCCTCTCCCCGGCCTCGTTGACAACGGCCTCGTCCCCGGCGACAGCCCCCCCCCCAGCACTGGAGGCCAGGGAAAAGCATTTGTACGTCTCCATCTGCTCGGCGCATTCGGGACAGGCCGAGACGTGGTCTTCCAGCTTTTCCTTCCAGGGGGAAGGCAGTTCCCCGTCGAAATAAAGCGAAAGCATCTGACGATCTGGACAAACTTTGTTCATTTTGCCGACTTCCTTCCTCTCTCAATACGGGGGTTGCTGTCCTGCACGATTCCGTTGAGCAGTACCGCAAGCTTTTCCCGTGCCCTGAAAACTCTCACCTTGACGTTCCCTTCGCTTATGCCAAGCATCCGTCCGATTTCCTTGTAGTTCAGTTCGGCATACTCCTTTAACACCAGAACGATGCGAAGGTTATCGGGAAGCTTGTTGAGAGCCTCGACCACCTCGCCCCTGGTTTCCTTTTTTACAAGCAGGCCCTCGCCGGTTTCCGCCTGTTTGGTTTCCTCCTTGAAGGCCCGTTGGTACGCCCTGCGCTCTCGCTGTTTGCGCTTGGCGAAATTCAGGGCGGCGTTCTTCACCACCCGGATCAGCCAGTACGTCGCCTCGTCCAGGTTCGGGAAAACCATGTTTTTTTCATGCAGTCGGGAGAACGCGTCGTGACACAGGTCCTCGGCAGCCTCGCCCGATCCGGCAATACGGAACGCCACCCTGTAAAGCACGGGGAAGGCGGTGTCGTACACCCTGCGGAATTCCGCTTCTGTCATTTGCCGCCCCTGGCATCCGTTTTCATAATACAACAAGCCTTGCCATCTTTTGTTACAGTTACTGCCGGACAATCCGCCATGTGGTTCCGCCGGGGCCGTCCTCAAGGATTATGCCCCTGTCCTTAAGACCCTGCCGTAGGGCATCCGCCCTGGCAAAGTCCCTCGCCTTTTTCGCATCGGCCCTCTCGCCAATGATTCTTTCAATTTCCCCTTCTTCTTCTTTCGTAAGCACGTCGGCAGACTGTTTTTCCCGATCTAGCGAATCTCGCAGGCCAAGCCCCAGAACCTCGTCCATGCCGAAAGCCGCCTCCAGCGCCGCCGCCGCCGGAACCGAGGGATCACGCAGCACCCCCCAGAGTTCCGCCAGGGCACGGGGGGTGTTCAGATCGTCCAGGATTGCCGCGGCGAAAGCCTCGGCGTACTTTGCCGTAGTCGGGCTTTCCGTGCAACTCGATTTCTCGCCCCCTAATTTTGTTGATAGGGCACGTATCCTGTCAAGCAGGGATCTCCTGGCGTTTTTCGCCCCGTCCAGGCCGCCCCACGAAAACTGCAACTGGCTTCGATAGTGTCCGCCGAGCAGGAAATACCGATAGTCAAGCGGATGATAGCCCGAATCCACGAGCTTTTGCAAGGTAAGGAATTCGCCCGTGGATTTGGACATTTTTTCCCTGTCCATAACCAGGAATTCGTTGTGAAGCCAGTAACGCACGCAGGGGCTTTTGCCCGTAGCCGCCTCGCTCTGGGCTATCTCGTTGGTATGATGTACGGGGATGTGGTCTATACCCCCGGCGTGTATGTCGAACTGTTCCCCCAGGTACTTCATTCCCATGGCCGAACACTCGATATGCCAGCCAGGATATCCCCTGCCCCAGGGACTGTCCCAAACCAGGGCCTGATCCGCGAACTTGCTCTTCGTGAACCACAGAACGAAATCCCTTGGGTTTCGTTTGTGCTCGTCCGTGTCCGTGCGGGAACGGGCTTTCTCGTCGTCGGGTCGCAGAAGGGCAAGCCCCCCGTAGCCCGGATCCTTCGAGGTGTCGAAGTATAGGTTGCCCCCGGCGAAATAGGTGAAGCCGTTTTTTTCCATGCGTTGAATCAGGGCGATCATGTCGGCTATGTGCTCGGTCGCCCTGCAGACCACCGTCGGACGGATTATGTTGAGGCGGTCGGCGTCGTCGAAAAAGGCCCGGGTGTACATCTCGGCGATTTCCAGCACGGCCTTGCCCCGTTCCTCGGCGCTTTTCACCATTTTGTCCTCGCCGTCGTCGCCGTCGCCGGACAGGTGCCCGACATCGGTTATATTCATGACATGGTTAACCTCGTAGCCTTGCCACCGCAGCGAACGAACGAGGGTGTCGTGCAGGACGTAGGCCCGCAGGTTCCCGATGTGGGCGTAGTTGTAGACCGTGGGGCCGCATCCGTAAAAGCCGACCTTGCCGGCCTGGAGCGGTTCGAAGGTCTGAGTTTCTCGACCCAGGGTGTTGAAGAAGGTAAACCGGGAATCCATGTCTCCACAAGGGTACGCAAAACGGATGGAAAAGGCAAGACGCATCCGTTCCCCCTTGTTAAAACCGCACCGGTACCCCATAATTGGCACAGGCGTTGGCAACCAAAAGTGAAAGAAAAAATCGAACGCATCGTCAAAAGCTGCCTCGAAAGAAACCCCTGCGATCTTGACATCCGCTACGGGGAGCCGATGGCGAACCACTGCACCTTTAAGGTCGGCGGCCCGGCGGACTGCCTTCTGCGGCCCTCCGGCGATGGCTTTCCGGCCTTTGCCGCCGCCCTGCTCGCCCGTGCCAAGGCCGAGGGCGTTCCGTTTTTCGTACTCGGCGGCGGTGCGAACATAGTCGTCGCGGATTCCGGCGTTCGGGGCATTGTCCTGGACATGGGCGGCTGGATCGGCAAAACAAAGCATGGGGAAAAGAGGCTGCGGTTTCTATCGGGGACAATCCTTGACGAGGCGGTGGAGGTTGCGGCCAGCGCCGGGCTTTCCGGGATGGAATTTCTTACGGGTATGCCCGGCAGCATCGGCGGTGCGGTATGGATGAACGCCCGTTGTTATGGGAGGGAAATCTCGGACCTTCTGGTAGAGACCGAGGTCATAGATTTTTCCAGGTATGTTCCCGAGCACTTTCGTCTACCTGCCAATCCCAGGGAATTCGGCTACAAGCGCAGCCCCTTCCAGAGCCGCAGGATGCTGATCCTTTCCGCCTCGTTCAGGCTGGAACCGGGGGAAGTCGGATCCATCCGAGCCAAAATGGACGGATACCGTCGGGATCGCGAGGACAAGGGCCATTACCGTTTTCCCTCTGCGGGATCGGTGTTCAAGAACAACCCCACGTTTGGCAAGCCCACCGGCAAAATCATCGACGAGCTGGGCCTTCGCGGCCTGCAAATCGGCGGAGCGCAGGTCGCTCCCTGGCACGGAAACATGATCGTCAACATCGGCGACGCCACAGCCGCCGACATACGCACCTTGACGGACGATCTCGCCGCAAGGGTCAAATCGGCAACCGGCTTCGACCTTGAACCCGAGATTCTTTTCGTGCACTGATTTCTTGTACCCAAAAGTGGTGTTTAACTAAACGGGTAAACACCTAGCTGAAGCAGGTGTTTAGTTGAGAGACCCATGTTGAAAGAATCGGCAAAAGCAACCAACGAACAGGTTTTACCGCGTGGGAATTAACCTGGAAAGGTAATCCGAAAGTATCTCCGTGTATTCCCTGTCGATCCTCTGTACGGCTTCGTTAAAGGCAAGGTTCTCGGCCTCCGACTGCACCCTGTGCCCGGCACCACGAAAGTTGAAATTGTATGGCAATAAGATCGTTCCCGTGCTGGTATCGATAAGATTCGCGCCAACTTCTATCCGCGTAAAGATAATAGGCTGCCCCCTTATGGTGGCCTGATGATCGGTCGGATTGATGTCAATGTTCACGTCAAGTAGATAACGTGGGTTTGCTCCGCCGGTCCTGAACCCAAGATCGGAAAGGGACCTGGCAAAAGCTCCCTGTATTCTTCCTGCCCTGTCGTTCACTACGTTTACGCCAATAGGGATTGACCTGGCTATTTCCTGCGCATCACGCCTAAAGTGGTCGCCGGTTCTAAGTCCTTGCGGCTGAGGCGCGCCAACGGCCGAGAGTACCGCCGCATAGCTGGTGTTCATATCGGCAATTACCGCCGCAAACCGATAACGGGAAAACCCACTAAGGGTAACCCTTTCCGCCGGCGACGCAAAGGTAACAAGACTGGCGATTGTCTCCTGGTTTGCCCTTATCATCTCGGAGTATAACTGGGTGGCCCTTGCCCTGTTCAAAACGGCCAATGCGACATGATGGCCCCTGCCATCAGTCCACCTGTCGCCTATCTCGGCTCCTATCAAATTATCCATACCGGTACCGAGTATAATTTCTTGCCCCAAATAGATATCATGCGAAGCGATAGCCCCAGTTCTTCGGTACACTTCCGCTAGCCTGGTGTCGGCTTGTACAGTAACGCCGAATATACTGACAAGCGCCCTAAAGGCATCCATCTCCGCGGCTTGGCGAGAACTGCCGTGGCCCACCGCGGTCAGATACATTTGCCTGTTGAACCTTCCATGCAGACCACCGGCGCGAGTCCATCCCGGCTCGGTGGCCATCGGTCTTACGAGAAGGGGAGCGGAAAGGTGAACGGGAACGTAAACAGGAGCGCTCCCACAGGAAGCGAACACGAAGGCAAGGCAAAGACTTGACAGGCCTATCTTCAACAAAAAAGGCAATTTCAAGCTATTGAGCCAAAACATACAAACATACCTCCATAAACTATTCTGCAAACCTGGCAATACCCAGGGCATACACGGACATGTTTCTCGGATCTACCCAGAACTCGATAATCCTAAAATCGTTCAAAACCCCACTGCTACTACTGGTGATATAGGTAAAAGTTTGCCCTCCTTCCTGAACAGTGGAGGTGTCTATTATCGTGTCAATCCCTTTAATTAACCTCGCCGCGGTGGCCTGCGTCGCCCTCAAGACGGTATCCTGCAACCAAACCTGATTCTGCGAAAACCCGACCGCCGCCGTGTAACCGGCAAGATCGAAATTAAGGTTATTGATCCAACCAGGGCGACCGTTGGCATCCACGGTGCTGGTAAAGCCTGTTCGGGACACTCCTGCCGTATACCTGAAACGTACCAGCGTTCCGCGTTCAAATACCGCGACATCGCGGTCCGGATCGAACGTCAGGCGTTCGATAAACGGCGTGTGATCGACCACGGTACTTTCAAGGTTAATATGGGATTCCATGATAAAATCGAAGAACCCCCTGCCTTGCCTGTGGTGGGATTCCACACTTCCCGTTACACCGTGGAACATGGCGACTTTTCGAGCGGCGTCATCTCTGGCAATCTCTATTTCGGCGAGAAGTATCTCGTTTCCCCATCTTTGAGCCTGCCGATTGGCCACTCCGATGACAATCAACGCCCCATCCTGCGAATCGACGACAATACGCCCCGAATCCCATTGCTCACTCATGGAAAGCCCCACGGGATCTATCTCCGCCAAACCAGTGTCGGGCGCAGATGCACAAGACGGGAAAAAAAACGGCGATAACACAAGGGCAACAAGGAACGAAAATATTTTCTTCATAACAACAGTTTACCTTTGGTGGTAGGGAAACGAGCCTTTAACCGTGGGAAGTGCCCGTTTCCCTCAGAAAACTAGTCGTGATTCCTGATCACGGGATCAGCCGTAGCCTGTTCTGTTAAAGCCCTGTTCATACGCTCGGCAGCCCACATGGCGTGATTCGCATGGGGAGCCAGAGCAGCGGCAGCCTGATGGGCATCCATTAGTCCACTGCCAAAAGCCTCTCCGGTAAACATAACCACCGTTACTTGCTCACCACCGATATTGATCTCGTCTCGGATGACGGCACCTCGCTGGGCCTGCTGCGCAAGCGTCTGAGTGACGGTCTCCGTAAACTGAAGCAATGCCTGCTGTTCGGCCTCGGAACCAGCCGTGTAATCAAGAACCATGTTCCTGACCATGACATCTACCTGGCGCGCAACCTCGGCCCTGGCCCTGGTTTCCGCGGCCGTCCTAGCCAAACTCCTGTTCGAGTGGTTCGAGGCTCCAATGCCCAATATGGCATTTTCAGGAGAGCCTCTCCTTACTTCCCTAATGAAGTCACTGACGGGGTCAGCGGCGGGGGCGGCGGCCGGGGCAGCGGTGCCGCAGGAAGTGGCAACAAAAGCCACCACCGACACGACCAAGGCCAGAATTACGGATGTTCTTTTCATACAATGTCTCCTTTGCAAAAGTTTGTTCCCACTCATACAAGCAGGTATTTTGATTTATCATGCGATAAACCGAAAACAAGTCAGTGGGGAAAATTGATTTCCCTCGCCCCTCGTGGGCATTTCACACGCTCCCATGCCCGTTTTCCAGGCAAAGTCCAGGGCGTGTGTGCCCAGGACTTTTTGCGAATGTTGCTATCGACGATGTACCCTTTCGCGAGATCTGCGAGGCAATATCTGATCAAGGGCATCGTTTAGGCGATCCATTTGTTGGACATCTAGTTCACCTGAACGAGACCTGCCTGGTGGTGTCAGATCCGATGGATCAATGTCCTCCGACAAGAACATCACGAAGTCGAATGAATCAAACGACATAGTGTTGGTTCCCGCAGTGACATTCACAGTCTCTCTCCAATAGGCCACATCACCAATCCAGTCCTCCAAAATCAGGACAATATCATAAACCCCCGGAGCGGCAGTAAACGTAAAACCCGCCGAAGCACCCGTTACCTGCGTGGCAAAAAAGTCGGCTACGGTGGTGGTGCCAGGATAGAACAAAGTCATACTCCCATTCCCCCACCAATACCGACTGTGTATCCACGTAACGGTTATGGTTATGGGTTGGACTTGTGCAGGCGCGATAAGCGTCACCGTCTGGGGGCCAGCCGCAATGTTGGACCAATTAATGGAAACCGATACCGTGCCGGCGATTACATTGAACACCGTCAATGTCCGCGTCATCCCGGTACCCGACAAAATTCCCACTGTTGCCGAGCCTGTTCCGGAAGTAATCGTGAAATCCGATGAAATCAACGCTCCGGGATCCTCGCTAAAGGTAAAGTTGATGGCGGTCGTGGCTGGGGTACCAGTAGCCGTTGCCGTCCAGGTAATGTCACCAGGCGGTGGCAAAGAAACATCAGCAACAAGCGTTACCGTCTGGGGGCCACTCGCAATACCACTACGGTTAATGGAAACCGATACCGTGCCAGCGGTTACATTGAACACCGTCAATGTCCGCGTCGTCCCAGTACCCGACAAGGTTCCCGGTGTTGCCGAGCCAGTTCCCGAAGTAATTGTAATGTCCGATGCGACCAAGCCTGTGGGAGCCGCGCTAAAGGTAAAGTTGATGGCGGTCGTGGTTGGGGTACCGGCAGCCGTCGCCGTCCAGGTAATATCGATGGGCGGCGGGGTAGCATCCCCCTGCAAAACTCCGTTAATCACATGCACGGTACTGTCGCTGCTTCCCAGATCACCGCTTCTGGTAAAATTCCCGGCAAGGTTGAATGTACCATATTGAGCGATGGCGGATGCCGCATTCTCCTCGCTTACGGATAATGCCGCAGCATCTGCCCATGCACCGCTGACCGTGTTTGCAAGTCCCGCTGTCGCATTATTGCCGTGAATCGTGCCATTGCTCATTAACAAAGTACCGCCGCCAGGATGCCAGCCACAGACAGCCACCCCACCTCCGTGGCTCCAGGTGTTGCCAGCAGCGGTATTACCAGAGATGGTTCCGCCGCGCAAGTGGAATGTACCGCCAGTACCATAACTTCCAAGAAATACCCCACCACCTGAACTGCCATCCGCAGAAGAAGAAGCGGTATTGCCGGAGATCGTTCCGCCTTCCATAATGAACAAGCCACCAACAAAAACCCCACCGCCCGATATAGACGCATTGCCAGTAGTGCTATTATCCGAAATTTCCCCACCACGCATGGTAAATGTCCCAGAAACCATCACCCCGCCACCCTCGGGATAACCATCCCCTTGGTTGGTATTACCAGTAACCACCGCCCCAGCATCCATGAACAAGGTTCCGCCTACCTGTACGTTTATCAAAGGCGCATTGTTTGTAGTCGTACCCCTCAAGGTGATATTGTTGCCCAATGTCAAAGTGACGTCGGAGCCTACATTAAACAAACTTCCTGTACCGGAAAGATTGATGTTTCTCCGTGCAGCACCCGTCAGGATTATGTTAATATTGTTTCTGCCGCTAAAGTTAAGCGTCTGGGAGGATATGGTTTCAGTTCCCCCGTTAAGGTGAATGGTATAAGTACCGCCGCTCTGGGCATTGTCCTGCAGCCATGACAAATGAGCGGCAAGGGTCGCAGTGGGGCCAGGCTGTTGCGGCCTACCGTCATCCATCCCTATAAGCGTTACCGTCTGTGGTCCACTCGCAATACCGCTACGGTTAATAGAAACCGATACCGTGCCGGCACTTACATTGGAAATAGCCAACGACCGTGTTGTCCCGGTGCCCGTCAAAGCCCCCCGTGTTGCAGATCCGGTTCCGGAAGTAATTGTAATGTCCGATGCGACCAAGCCTGTGGGAGCCGCGCTAAAGGTAAAGCTTATGGCGGTCGTGGTTGGGGAACCAGTAGCCGTCGCCGTCCAGGTAATGTTCCCTGGCTGCTGCGTAACAGAAACCCACCTTGCGTACAACCTTACGATTCCACCGTCGGTGTCGGTCAAATTTCTTACGTTTTGCCGATCGTTGAATTCCCTCGATCCGCCGGACGTCCTTGCCCAGCCGTCAAAGTTGTGCCCCGAACGGGTAAACACATTGGGGCTAAGTTCATAGGTCGCACCAAATCTGTGGACCGAATCTGCCATGGTCCCAGATCCACCATTGGAAATGTAGACAACAGTAAACGAAGGCCATCTTGTGGAACCGTCGGTGTCACAAGCCGCAAAAAATACCGTGCCCACGGCAATAACAAGAAAAAATGCGAAATAACGTAACCACAAAAGCCCTTTGCTTTGCATATTATCCACCATCCCTCATAAAAGTCTGTGCCTCAAAATCAAAATCCGCAACGGCAAGAAGAACCCGACCGTTGCGGTCAAATACCCGTCTTAGTTCGTCATGCCGCCAAAGCGGATAGTAAAGCCAGTCGATATCCTGTGAATAACATGTGCAAAATCTGTCCGTAGGGTATAGGAAATCGCAAAAATATTTCCAATACTAAAACCCGTGGTAAGATCCACCATAAAAATATTCCTGGATATGACGACATCGCCGAAGTCGTAACTCTCCATCATTAAACCGCCGCCGGCACCTATGTACCAGCCACCCCTTGTAAAGGGAATAAAGAAAGCGTAATGGGCAAACGGGTGTATCGAGAAATAGCCCACATCTTCCACGCCGCTCACAAAGCCAATGTCGCCACCAATCCTAAGAAAGGTATGCCTGGTTGGCGAGATTGTCGCCTGCAAGGTACCTATGGCCCATGGTTCGGCAAAGGTTGTGCCTACGGAAAAGCCCACGCTCCAGAATCTCGACGGATCCTCGAACGCACCGGGGCGCGGACCGGCTGGAGCCCGACCGGGAGTGGGTGTCGATACGGCCGCCCTGGGGGCGGTCGTGGCACCTGCTGGGGGAAGCGCGGCAATCCTGGCTTCCGCCCGGTCAAGGTTGGGGTCGGTAAGAAGTATGGCAAGCTCCGACATCAGGTCTATGCCGTCGGCAAGAACCTGGTAATCCCTGGATGCCCCGGCAAACATACTGCCGTCCGAAACATGCAGTACCTGTGCCGTAAACAGGTTAAGCACGCCAAGCCTGTGCACCCCGGCGGAAAGCACCATGTCGGCGTTGATTGCCCTGCCCAGGGCGGCCATGCCCGCATCCTCGGTATAGCCGAGCATCTGGAAGTCCATTTCGTCGAGCGCGGCCTGTATGGTCGAGGTTCGCGGCAGAACAACATATTCACCGGTGTTGAGAATCTCTATGGCAAGAATCTTTGACAAGGTTTCAGCGTCCTGCGCATCGATCCCGGGGGCCAGGGTAAAGGGAAGCATCGCCAGGCTGGGAAGCCTTGCTGTCCTTTGCCTCATTGCGGTGTCCACCATGTTTCTTGACATCGACGGCAGAAAGTCCCTGACTTCCTCGATAGTGCGATACGTGCGGAAATATCCGCCAACCTGCTCAAAGGTTTCGACATTGACGATGGTGGCGATTACAAGGTTTCTGTCCTCCAATTGGCGGATATTGCCGGAAAGGACATAGTCGGCGTTAAGCATTCGGCCTATGCCGGCTATGGTATCCGAGTCGGTAAGTCCCTCCAACTGGAATCGGTGTTCCTCGAATATCGCATTGAGTGCGGCGGTGCGAGGAACTACGGTGAAGGACCGCAGTATCTCCGGTTCCATCGAGATAAGGGTGGCTATGGCTTCGCCGTCACCCCCCTCTCCCCCGACAAAGGGCAGTATTCCCAAAACGGGCCTTGCCTGTGAAAACGCAACGGTTGCACTTCCCAAAATAAGCACCATAACAGCCAGTAATTTTCTCCTCATGAACATTTCCTTCCTCCTTGACAAATATCGTCGTTACTACCTGCGATAAACTATCGCAGAACTCCATTTACCACATGCACCGTATTGTTGTTGGTGCCTAAACTGCCTAGCGATGTAAAAGCCCCGGCAGCGTTGAAAGTGCCGTGCTGGGCCGTACCATTGTTCGATATTGCCGCACTCCTGCGGGAAGCCCTGTTTCTAAGATCCCCAGACGCATTATTACCATGAATAATCCCGTCGCTTATGCGAAATGTAGCACCGCTTTGAACATATACACCGCCACCGGTAGTAGTAGATCTATTGCCAGAAATTGTTCCCCCACGCATGTTGAAGGTTCCGCCACCGATCACCAGTACACCACCGCCGCCAGAGCCTGTATACTCACTACTACTGGTATTATCCGATATCCTCCCAGCGTACATGTTAAATCTTCCTCCACCTTCGATAAGTACCCCAACCCCATGGCTGGTGGTTGCGGTATTGCCTATTATTTCCCCACCGTTCATGATAAACACTCCGCCGTTATTCACACGTACACCGGTTCCGTGGCTGGCCCAAGGCCAAGGGCTACCAAGCGTATTGTTATTACCCGTAATCCTTGCCCCTTGGTTCATGATCAAGGTGCCGCCGTTGTTTATTCGTATCAGGTGATTGTCGTTGTTCGCATTGCCGTTGCCGCCGCGGCTACGCCCAACCAGCGTAAGGTTGTTATCCAGCACCAGGGTAACACCTGAACCTATCGTAAAAAGGGATCCGCTGCTGGAAAGGTTGACATTGCGCCTTCCCCCACTACCACGAAGCGTAACGGTAACACCGGTTCTGCCCGTTGGCAGCGTCTGTGGAGCCAAATTCTGGTTCCCGGTTAACTCAATCACATAATGCGTATTGCTTTCGGCATTGTTCCGTAGCCATGTCATTTGAGCGGCAAGTGTATTACCAGGAACGCTGACCCCATCGCCTGCCCTGGGCGCTTCGGCGGCCCTTGCCGGTGTTGCGGATGGTGTCGCAGCAACGGCTGGGGTTACAGCCGTAGATGGCCGCCCTCGCCGAAGCTCCGCAATCCGCCTGTCGGCCCTTGCTCGGTCGGAATCCGTCAAAAGGATGGCAAGCTCCGGCATAAGCTCTATGCCGTCGGTAATGACCCGGTAATCCCTGGAAGCCCCGGCAAACATGCTTCCGTCCGAAACACGGAGAACCTGGGCCGTGAACATGTTAAGCGCACCGAGCCTGTGCACCCCGGCGGAAAGCACCATATCGGCATTTATTGCCCGTCCCAGCGAGGCCATCCCTTCATCGTCGGTGTGGCCGAGCATCTGGAAGTCCATCTCGGTCAAGGCCGCCTGTATGGTCGAAGTCCTGGGCAGGACGACGTAGTCCCCTGTGTTGAGGATTTCTATAGCCAGTATCTCGGACAATGTTTCCGCGTCCTGCGCATCTACCCCGGGAGCCAGCGTAAAGGGGAGCATCGCCAGGCTGGGCAGCCTTGTCCCCCCACGCCCCAAAGCCGTGGCGACCATGTTCCGTGACATCGAAGGCAGGAAATCGCGGACTTCCTCTATGGTTCTGTACGTGCGGTGGTACCCACCAACCTGCTCAAAGGTCTCGACATTGATAATCGTGGCGATTACGAGATTTCTGTCACCCAACTGGCGTATGGTCCCGGAAAGCACGTAATCGGCGTTGAGCATTCGGCCTATGCCGGCAATGGTGTCCGAGTCGGTAAGACCGGCGAGCTGGAAATAATGTTCGGCGAAGATCGCATTGAGTGCGGCGGTGCGTGGCACCACGGTAAAGGCCCTCAGAATCTCCGATTCTATCGAGATAAGGGTGGCTATGGTCTCGCCGTCGCCGCCCGTGCCGCCGGTAAAGGGCAGTATCCCAAGAACCGGCCTTCGCTGTGCCTGCGAAAACGCTACGGCGGCACAGGCCACCAGCAACACGGCGAAAAACAGCAACTTTTTCCCCATGTAAATGCGTGGGATACCCAGGTGTCTTATTTTCATGACATTCTCCTCCTTAACTTGTGTTCAACCTTCTTTTGACGGTGATCATTAGGTGTATCCCTCTTGCGAGAGGGACGTTCGCCCCGTGGCAACCATCCAGAAAGGCAGGTTTGTCAAAAAATACTCCGCGAAACAAAAGCATTCCACAGAATCGCATTTTCACAAACGCTTATAATTTCATGTATATAGAACTTTCGGCGTTTTGTCAAGCATTTGCACTCATGGTTCAATGATATGCAGAACTTTGGGGTGTTTTTGGCAATGATCAGTGGTCAAGACATACGGTCCATTTTGGGTAGACGAATCCAGTTTTACAGAAAGCGCTTGCAGTTGTCACAAGCAACTTTTGCGGAAAAGGTGGAGCTTTCCATCACTTCCCTCAGCCAGATCGAGAGGGGATTAAAGTACCCCACTTCGGAAACCCTGTCTCGCATTACCAATACGTTGGGGGTCGAGGTCTGCGAACTGTTTCAGGAAGACGAAATGTCCGAGGAACACCGAAACCTGCTAATGAGGTTCAAAAATGATGTCCTAAAGTCTGTCGAGACAGTCTATGCCTCGTATGAAGAATAGTTTGCCCCCTAAAGGCCAACCGGCGGTATAGCAAAAAACGACCAAATGGTGTAGGGTACAACAAAGGGGGCGGCCTGCGAAGCAAAACGACTTTCCAGGCAGCCCTCGTATTTTTCAACAGCACAAAGCAGGCGAGTTAACTAAACAGATGAAACAAGAACCCACGATAGCGGAACGCTGGAACAACCGTGCGCTTTTCGGTCTCCTGTGGCCGCTCATGGTCGAACAGATACTCATTGTCGCTATGGGGGCGGCAGATACCGTAATGGTAAGTTCCGTGGGGGAATTCGCCGTCTCGGGTGTCAACATCGTGGACAACATCAACAACCTTTTGATAATTGCCTTTACCGCACTGTCCACCGGCGGGGCTGTGGTGGTAAGCCAGTACATAGGCAGACGGGACTTCAAGAATTCCAGGGTTGCGGCAAGGCAGCTCGTGTACATAGCCACCTTGGTTTCCGTGATAATGATGCTAACAGCCCTGCTGTTCCGCCGCCCGATAATCAGCCTGTTTTACGGCAACATCGAAGACGACGTAATGGATGCCGCCGCCGTTTATTTTTTGTTTACAGGCCTGTCATACCCGTTCCTGGCCCTGTACACCTCCTGCGCCGCGCTGTTCCGTGCCACTGGAAACAGCAAAGTCCCAATGCGCATATCCCTTTTGGCAAACGTTCTTAGCGTCGGCGGCAACGTTCTGTTCATTTTCGGCATGGGACTAGGGGTGCTGGGGGCGGCGGTGTCAACCTTGATAAGCAGGATAGTTGCCGCCGGTATTGCGAGCGTCATGCTTTACCGCAACGGCAACAGCCACGTTTCCCTTTCGGGACTGTTCAATATCCGAATCGTAGGTTCCATGATAAAAAGTATTTGCAACGTGGGAATCCCGGGCGCACTGGAAAGTTCCATGTTTATGGTTGGCAGGATCCTTACCCAGCGTATCTTCGTCGTTTTTGGTACCGCCGCCATGGCCGCAAATGCCATTACCAGCGTGGTAAATTCCCTGTCGTTCATGCCTGGAATCGCCTTTGGCATAACGCTTACGGTGGTAGTCGGGCAGTGCATAGGTGCCGGGGATTATGCGGCGGCAAAAAAGCTGACGACGAAGATAATGAAACTGGCGCACGTTTTTCTTTTCGCCATAAGCACGGCCACCTTTATCTTCATGGATCAGTTGGTCGGCCTGTTCAGTCTAAGCCCCGAAGCCCACGAACTGGCAAAGTCGTTTCTGCGGATACACTGTATCTCAATGGCGCTGGGCTGGTCGATGAGCTTTATCCTTCCCAATGCCCTGCGAGCCGCCGGGGATGCCCGTTACGTAATGATCGTCGCGATAGCCTCCATGTGGATAGTACGTGTCAGCGCCGCATACATCTTCGTTTTCGCCCTTGGCATGGGGCCGCTTGGGGTGTGGGTCGCAATGGGCTCGGACTTTGCCGTACGGGGCATTTCCTACTTCCTGCGCTGGATGGGGGGTAAATGGCAGGAAAAGCGGGTTATTGCGGATTAGCTCATTTTGCGGATCCCCGATATCCTATGCCTTGATATAGTCCATGTTTTCCGGTACAACTACACATATTATTGGAGGAGCGATGCAAAGACTGGTTTTTCCCGAGGATTTTGTGTGGGGTGTTGCCACCGCTAGCTATCAGGTTGAAGGCGCCGTCAATGAAGGCGGACGAGGCGAATGTATATGGGATACTTTTTCCCGAAAGCCGGGGGCGGTGTACGCCGGAGAAAGCGGTGCGGTTGCCTGCGACCAGTACCACCGCTACGCCGATGACATTGCTCTACTTAAAGAGCTTGGCTTCACCAGCTACCGTTTTTCCATTGCCTGGCCCAGGATCATTCCCAACGGAACGGGAAAGGTGAACCCCGAGGGGATAGCCTACTACCGCCGTCTTTGCGACGAACTGCACAAGCACGGCATTTCCGCCTGTGCCACCATATACCACTGGGATCTGCCCCAGCCGCTGGAGGATGTCGGGGGGTGGACAAGCCGCTCCATCGTTGACGCATTCGAGGAATATGCCAAGGTCTGCTTCAAGGAACTTGGCGACGTGGTGGATTGCTGGATCACGATCAACGAGCCTTTCTGCGTCGCCTACCTCGGTTACCTTCACGGGGTACACGCCCCTGGACACCGTGATTTACAGAAGGCCCTGAATGCGGTGCACCACGTCAACATGGCGCACGGGGTAACCGTAAAGGCATACAGGGAAACGGGCCTTGGCGCACCAATAGGCATCGTCTGGAACCCGATTACACCTCGCCCAGCCACAATCAAGCCGGAGGACAAAAAAGCCGCCGAAATCTCCAGGGCGTTGCAGACCGAGATTTTCATGTTTCCATGTCTTGGCAAGGGTTATCCCGACCTGGTACTCAAGCACGGCGGAAGTTCCCTTCCCATTAAAGACGGCGATCTGGAAACCATAGCCCAGCCCATCGATTTCATCGGCGTTAACTATTACAGCGAAAGCCCGGTGGTGGCCGACGAAAAGGCCGAGTTCAAATTCCGCATAGAGCCTTTCTGGCAGAACAAAACCGAAATGGGTTGGCCCCTAACCCCGGGCGGCCTTGAACGCCAGCTAAAGTGGATTGCCGAGGTTTCGAACGGCGCTTTCGGCAAGGCCAGCATCCCAATTTACATAACCGAAAACGGCTGCGCCTACAAGGACGAAGTCGGGGCGGACGGCAGGATTCACGATGTCGAAAGGATCGAGTACTTCAAGCAGCACCTCGCGGTCTGTGCCGATCTTATAAAGTCCGGGCTGGACCTTAAAGGCTATTACGCATGGTCCATGCTGGACAATTTCGAGTGGGCATTCGGTTACGGGAAACGCTTCGGCATAATCCATGTGGACTACGCCACCCAGAAGCGAACCCCGAAGGACAGTGCATACTTCCTGCGTGACGTTATCGCCGGCTTTGGGGAGTGGTAGCACCGCGTAGGGTGCAAGCTGCCATTGGGCCGCTGAATTGTCCGTTGCCTCTCAAACGAACGGGTTGAAGAACCTGTTTCCGTCCCGAAAGGTAAGCCATATCCCGACGACGAAAACCACCACGCTTACAGCAATGGCAACCTTGTCCGCACGGGCAAAAGGTTTCGACGAATACCATGTGCGCTTTTTGTGCTTGCCGAAGCCCCGAAGCTCCATCGCGCGGCTTATCACATCGATGCGATCGAGGGAAGAAAAAATCAGCGGCATAAGAAGGGGAACTGTGCGTTTAATCCGTTTGAACCACGAGGCCTTTCGGGAAAGTTCCAGCCCACGGGCCTGCTGCGACTGGGATATCGCCTCGAAGTCCCGTTGTACGTCGGGGATGTAGCGCAGGGTAAGGCTTACCGAATAGGCCGCCGTGTAGGGAACGCCGATGCGGTTCAGCGATGCGGAAAATTCGCTGGGATGGGTTGTCACGATAAGCAACAGCGCCGGGGGAATAATCGTGATATACTTTAACAGGATGTTGAACGAGTAGAAAACCTGCTCCCAGGTAAGGGTAAAACGCCCGATGCCCTCCCAAATGACGTTCCTGGTTCCGTAAATGATCACGCCCTCCTCGGGTGAAAAAATGTAGACCGCCACGAGGTTCAGGCCGAGGAAAAAGGACATCAGCTTGATTAGAAAGGATATGTCGGAAAAGCGGATTTTCGAGACGCGGAAAAGGACCAACCCCAGCACCGCTATCGCAGTGAGCAGCGGTGTATGAAAGCTAACCATGACCAGAACCGACCACAATAGAAAGATGATTAGTTTGGTCGCACCGCAAAGCGAGTGTACGGGTGAAGATTCCTCGATGTATGCCAGCATTCTGCGACCCGTCATACCCTCTCCTTTTTCTGCCTGTCGAAGGCAATGTAGCGACCCACGAACCCACGGGGGTCGCTTAGGCCGGCGTTAAGCGCCAGGTCGTACAGGCTTGTCCGTTTAAGGCTTGCCTTTTCGATGATCCCGTCGTCGGTGAGCACCTGGAAAGGCTCCTGGTCGGCGATGCATTCCCCTTCGGAAAGAACCACGGCACGGGAGGTGTATTCAAGCATAAGGTGCATGTCGTGGGTTATGAGCAAAAGGGATACCCCCAGCCGCTGGTTAAGGCGCAGAAGGAATTCCATGAATTCGGTGTAGTGTCGGTAGTCCTGCCCAGCCGTCGGTTCGTCCAGGATCATGTATGAGGGCCTAAGTACCAGAATCGAGGCTATCGTAAGCCGTTTCTTCTGACCGTAACTAAGTGCGTTCACGGGCCAGTTCCTGAACGGGTACAGTCCGCAGACCTCCAGGGCCTCGTGTACCTTTGACTTTACCACGTCTTCCGGAACGTCCCGTGTCCTAAGCCCCAATGCGGTCTCGTCGTAGATCATAGGGAAGGAAATCATCTGATTGGGGTTCTGCATCACGTAGCCGATTTTTTCGGCCCGTTCCATGATGGAAAGGCTCGCCATGTCCTGCCCACCGCAGGAAATTGTCCCGGAGTCGGGACGGACAAAACCGCAGATACATTTAGCCGCGGTGGACTTGCCAGACCCGTTCCTGCCAACCAGCCCAACGCATTCGCCTGGGGCCACGGAAAAGGAAACCCCCTTGAGGGCCTCGGTGCTCTGACCGCCGTAACGGAAACGCAGTCCCTTGATTTCCAGGCCGTGGCTTTCGCCGGCGGTTCCTGCGGTTGGTGGCCGGGGTTGCCCGTCCCCGGCGGCAAGCCGCCTGTCCCATTCGACAAGGGGCCGGTAATCGTCGATTTTAAGTGCGGCCGGGCTTTGGGGTTCCATGTCGGCGTTTACATTTATGCCGGAATAGGCAAGGGCGCTAAGGTACAGGGGTTCCCGGATACCCGTTGCCTCCAGCAAACCGGAGGCAAGCAGTTCAGCAGGCGCACTGTCCGCAACGATCCTGCCCTTGTCCATCACCACAATCCGATCGACTGGACGGTGCAGGACATCCTCCAGCCTGTGCTCCACGATTATGATCGTCTTGCCCGTTTTCCCGTGGAGTTCGTCGATAAGCTCTATCGTGTCCTTTCCAGCCGCCGGATCCAGGTTTGCCAGAGGTTCGTCAAACAGAAGTATCTCGACATCGTCCACCAGAACCCCGGCCAGGGAAATCCGCTGTTTCTGGCCGCCGGAAAGGTCGTGGGGGCTTTTGCCCAGATGCGCCGACATATCCACCAGCTTTGCGGTTTCGGATGCAAGGCGGCGCATTTCCTCCGTGGGCACACAGTCGTTTTCCAGGGCGAAGGCGATGTCCTCCGCCGCGGTAAGCCCCACGAACTGGCCGTCCGTGTCCTGCAGAACCGTGCCGGTTATCTTGGAAATACCGAAAATATCGAAATTGCGGATGTCTTCCCCTTGCAGGAAAAGCTCCCCGGAACTCTCCCCGTTAAAGGCATGGGGGATAATCCCGTTGATGCAGTGAATAAGTGTGGACTTGCCGGAACCCGAAGGGCCCAGGACGAGAATCTTCTCGCCCCGGTGTATCTTCAGGTTTATGTCGATCAAGGTAGGTTCGGTCTGTGCCTTGTACCGGAAAGAAAAATGTTCAAACGATACGACGCAGTTCCTCGGATTCCCCCAGTCTGGCAAACTACCCTACTCCGCTTTTAGGCTACCAGCCCTCGTTCTTGTCTTGGCATAGCCGATTGCCAGCAGGGTTCCCAGAATCAGCACCGATGCGATATTGACGGCGGCTACCGTAACGCCCTGGGTGTAAACCAGGTTGGCGGGTCGCTGATTAATCAGCACATCGAGCGTCGGGGCGATACCAATCCATACCACGATGTTGGTGACGGCCTGTACGATATTGAAACCCACGATTTGTCTAAGACCGAACTTCCCTTCCTCGATGGGGTAGAGCCTTCGGAACAAGCCGATTGAAAGCCCGAACAGGGCCGAACAGACCACCCAAGTCCACCAGACACCCCAGCCCCAGGTCAAATCGACCAGGGTATGCCCGATGAAACCAATAAGGAAGCCTGCCACGGGCCCAAAGACGGCGGCGAAAAGCGCAAGGATGGCGATGCCCAGGTTCACATTGACGTTGGGGATCCCGGTTGGAATGGCCACGAAGCGCATAAGCACGAACATGAGCGCCGCACCTATGCCGATGGCGACAACGGTTTTGACTGGAATGGGTGTACGTACTTTCTCGGCAATACCTTGATCTTCGGTAAAAGTGGTATTTTTTGAGACCCATTTATTAACGGCTATGCCATACACCCAAAACCAATAAATACCCAACGTGAGCGGACCTAATATCAAGCCTAAAAGCCACCACAAAATATAATTGCCTATCAATCCTAGTCCCGTTCCATTGAACTTCAAACGTTTTCCCTCGACGACCGTATGGTTTGTCCTCCAGCGAAGAAACCAGCAGCATGCCCACGGGAAAGCTATCCCAAGGGTGAGCATAGTTACGAGAAAGGCAAGCAAACTCCAGCCAATTAGCTGTAGCAAAGTACCATCAAAATAGGATCGTCCATCATTTGTAATCGCAGATTCCTTTTCCGTCATAGTTTCCTCCAAACAAAAAGCAGATTTAGGACATTGGCCCTACCCGAGAGCCTGGATCTATTTTACGCTTTTTTCATCAGCCTGCCAACCAATTTCCGTAAATTGCGTGTTGGAAAAGGTATCCAGGCGAGTTAGAGGAAGGCGGCAACTGCGCTTCCTGTTTGCCGGCCTTAGCCTGAATGGCGGTGCCCTGGGTGGTGTCACGAACAACAGGCAAGGCCCATGAAAAGATTCAGGTTCAACCTCGAGAAGGTGCTAAAGCTACGCCAGTACCGTGAGGAAGAGGCCAAAATCGAGCTTGGCAAGGCCATAGGCATTCTTACGGAAATCCAGAACAAGATCGTGCAGAATGCGGCCGCCAGGGTTCAGGCAGGCCGTGAACGTTTTTCGGGGCTTGCTTCCGCAGGTGGGGCCGTTTCCATGTTTACCTGGGATGGCTACATACTCCGTCTGGAGCATGAGGCCGAACGCCTTATGGAAGAGGCGGCCCAGGCCGAGCTTGTTGTCGAGGAAAAACGAAATTTGTACATTGAGGCCTCCCGTGAGCTAAAGGTGATGGAGAAGCCAAAGGAAAAACGTTCCGCCGAGTACCGCAAGGAAATGCTTGCCGCCCAGGCCCGTGAGCTTGACGATATGCGGCGAGTGGAGAGATGAGGAAGTGCCCTACGGTTGTCGTGCCAAAGGAGATGGACTATCGCTGTTTCTTTAGCTTTCGAACTGTGTAAAGCAGCGCAACGCTCGTGATAAACAGAAGCACGGTCAAAACAATCTGTAGCGCCATCTCTTTGGCCTCCTAACTTGCAATTCCATTCTTAAACCAATGCCAACTATTAATCTAGTGACCTTACGATCATGTCAACAATCGAGACTGCCACCGCAAGTATGCCAGCTATCGCTGCGGCGTATAGCAACGTCCTTCCCAATGACAACGGCGGCCTTTCAAGTAATTCGATAATCCTGTCCAGTCGTCCAAAAAGCGCATTCTCATCCATGCAGTTTCCCCTATGCTTTTTTGCACTTTACCCAACGATACAAGTATCACCCAGAAAACAATCGATGTCAATCTCAAAACCGAAGGGAAGATCGACAGCCCCACCGCAGATATCGTTCCGTGCATCGGCCTTGGCGGTTATGCGTTTTCGACCCCTGCCTTTGGGAAACGATTGCGGAGATGACCAGCAGGATAGGCTGTCTTTTGAGTGGGAAATTGGAAAGCTGCACTGGTTGCCTAAGTAGGTTTGTGGTGTTGCGTCAACTTTACCGTCAGTCGTCCCCGTCGAACGCCTTGGAGATGGCACGAAGAACGTCCTTTTCCAGTTGCGCCTTTCGCCTGCGCCGTTCCGCAAGTTTCGCTTTCTGCTCTTGGCGAGCCCCGAGCCGGGCGATAACTTCCAAATCAGGAGTCGCGGCGAACAGTTCGGCGGGCGTAACGCCCAGGGCGTCGGCGATTCGGTCAAGATTATGGGACGAGGGAAACCGTTTTTCTATCTCGATGTTGCCTATAAAAGTGGTCGAGCAGTTGATTTTTTCGGCAAGCGCAGCCTGCGAAAGTCCCAGTTTTTGACGGTACTGCTTCATGTTCCGTGCCAGAAGAGCATGGACACCTGCCATAACTAGCTATCCTCCTTTCCCAGCAGCGTCTAGAAAATTTCAACATTGTGCGGGGTTATTTTCAACAGCCAATAAGATGGCGTTTTGCATAAATTCATAGTTGCCAAAATACAACATACAGGCTATAATGAGGCATGGTCTTGAGGAATACCGACAGAATAACCGACGGATCTACGGTTACCATGTTGCCCGGTCTGGCTTTATCCCGGGTGTCGTAAGGGGGTTGATGTATGCGAAACAGTAACGAAAGGCAAAAAAGAGTATCCTGGAAATGGCCCACTGCGGCTTTCGGTTTGGCTTTGGCACTGGTTTTTACGGGTTGTCCCAACGAACCGGAGCCAGATATTATTTGGAGCGTGGCCGCAAACAGCACCACGAACACAACCGCTATCATTTTTACTTTTGGGCGTACCCCACACGGGCTGACTGCGGTTCATATAACAGTTACACCAACCGGAGATACCATGGTAGCGACGGGGCATCTTTCCGGGAGCGGCCAGAACAAGACCTTGGCCGTTACCGTCGTGGAGCCAGGAAACGTGTCGATTTCGATTAATTTTCCAGGGGTTGAGCCTGGGCCAAGAGTGTTAACGATTTTCAACGAACCCGTTACCTGGAGCGCAACCGCCAACAACACTACGGTTACGACAGGCATTGACTTTACCTTTAGCAGGGAAGTTTCGGAACTGCTGACCGCAGCGCATATCGTTGTCGGTGATGGAACAGGATCGGTAACAACATGGAGTTTGTCCGGTTGGGGGACATCGCGATCACTGGCCGTTACCGTCGTGGAACCCGGAAACGTGTCGGTCTCGATTGATTTTCCAGGGATCGCCCCAGGGCCAAGACAGGTGGCGATCCACAGACCCCCAGCAGAGGCAGAGCTGGTGGGAACGGTAACCATAAGCGGAGACCCAATAGTGGGGCAAACATTGACGGCAGTTACCGATCTTGCCGGGGTTACTTTCCAGTGGGAACAGCTCTTTGTGGGATTTTTTGCTCAGTGGAATTCGATCCCCGGCGCAACAGGCCCCTCTTATGTCGTGCGAGACATAGATGTTAATTCTACCATCAGAGTGATTGTTACCCACACGGGTTACACGGGATATATCGTCGGCGGTCCAAGCGCTGTCGTTACGCTACCCCCACTACCCCCACTGGCGGGAACGGTGACCATAAGCGGAACTCCTGCCGTGGGACAAGTACTAACGGCAATCACCAACGCCCCATCGGGAGCTACCATCCACTGGGAACGGGGAACCAATCCGATTTCCAGCACAGGTTCCACCTATGTCGTGTGGATCGAAGACGTAAACTACCCGATTAGAGCGGTTGTTACCCATGCCAATTATTCGGGCAGTATTATCAGTACCCCAACCGCACCCGTCCCTTCTTTCACGTTGAGCATCAGCGGAGACCCGGTGATTGGACAAACGCTTACGGCGGTCACCAACATTACAGGAGCTTCTTTCCAATGGGAACAAAATTATGGAACTAATTGGGGAAGTTGGAGGCCGATCAATGATGCCACCAGTTCCACCCATGTCGTACATGCCAATAATATCGTCTACAGATATATTCGGGTACGTGTTTACCATGTGGGTATAGCACTGCCTCGTCACATTATTAGTGGCACAACCGCCAGAGTTACCCATCCCACATTAACCATAAACGGAACACCAGAAGTTGGTCATATCTTGACAGCGGTTACCGATGTTACAGAAGCTTCTTTCCAGTGGCTACGTGGAACTGAATTTCGGAACGAGGAGTGGCACTTGTGGGATTGGAGTTGGAGTCCGATATTTGGCGCAACCAGTTCCACCTATGTTGTTCATGCCGATGATATAGGCCGTGCTATCATGGTGGTTGTTAGTCGTGACAATATGGGCAGTCTCCACAGTGGCAGAACAACCACTGTTCCCTTTCCCGATCTTACAATAAACGGAACCTTTGAGGTAGGAGAGATGCTAACTGTAGATACTGATCTCGTCGGCGTTTCTTTCCAATGGCTACGTAGATGGGGAACGGGAATTTGGAGTTCGATACCTGGTGAAACTAATCGTACCTATGTTGTACAGGATGGCGATGTGGGCTTTTATATTGGGGTAGTTGTTTACCGTGACGATATAGGCAATATTCTATATAGCTATAGGGGGTATTGGTCACGGCGAGTTCCCTTAACCATAAGCGGAACCCCGATGGTGGGGCAGACGTTAACGGTTGACAATGATCCTGTCGGGGCTTCTTTCCAATGGCAACGAGGGGATGGATGGTGGAACTGGACTGATATCTCCAGTGCAACTGATTCCACATATGTTGTACAGGCTAGTGATAGAAGCCATGCCATCAGGGTGGTTGTTACTCGTGTTGGTATGGGTAGTGTCAACAGCACCCCGACCAACGCTATTACGAATCCTTGACAGATGATGGTCCGAATTTGCAGGATATGGATCCCGGTGGTGATACAGAAAGTATGAAGGGGTAAAAACAGCACTAGGAAAAACGGTATTATGGTTTTAGTATACACGATCGTGTATCGAACAAGCAATCCCACAACTCTCGTTAAATTCGGTTTTGCCTGTGTTTACCATGCCAGTTTTTGGCCTAAGCCTACATTAGGAAATCACCCCCTAATTACCCCTTCAGCCCACCGCATCCTCGCCCCAGTGCCCAAACTTCCTCAGCTTGTGGTTGCGCCGTCGCACAAGAACCTCAGGCTTCTTGGCGCAAAGATCGTCAAAATCCTTGACAAGTATTTCCTTTAGCGTCTTGGCCATGCCGACGGGATCGGTATGGGCACCTTTGACAGGCTCCGGAATAACGCTGCTTATCATCTTGAAGGCACGAAGATCGCCGGAAGTTATACGGAGCATCGCCGCCGCCTCTTTCGCCTTGGACGCATCCCTCAAAAGTATCGAGGCGCAACCCTCTGGGCTTATAACCGAGCAGATAGCGTTTTCCAGCATATGGATCTTGTCCCCAACGCAAATGCCCAATGCACCGCCGGAACCGCCCTCGCCAATGATGACGCAGACTATCGGCGTTAGAAGCTGGGAAAAATCCCTTAGATTGCGAGCAATCGCCTCGGCCACGCCCCTTTCCTCGGATCCAATGCCAGGGTAGGCACCAGACGTGTCCACAAAGGTAACGATGGGACGGCGGAATTTTTCCGCGGCCTTGGCAAGGCGCAGGGCCTTTCGGTAGCCTTCGGGGTTGGCCATGCCGTGGTTGCGCCAGACGTTTTCCCTCAGCGTCCGGCCCTTCTGCTGTGCGATGACCGTCACGGGGCGAGATCCCAGAAAGCCGACACCACCCACGATGGCCGGATCGTCGGCAAAAGCACGGTCGCCGTGAAGCTCGATGAAATTGTCAAAGATGCGGTCGATGTAGTCCAGGGAATAGGGCCTTTCCGGATGCCGGGCAAGCTCCACCTGTTTCCAGACACCTTCGACCTTTGACTGGGAACGAACCTTCTCCGCAAGCTGGGCGATTTCGTCCCGTGCGTCAAGGCCCGACGTCTCTATCAGTTTTTTCAGTTCCTCGATTTTTTCCTCGATACCGATCATGATTGGCTCCTGTGTAGGTCAATAAGCGCACCGATAGTACGCCGCTGTTCCGAGCGTGGGACAATCACGTCCACGAAACCCTTTTCCAGCAGGAATTCCGCCCTTTGGAACCCTTTCGGAAGGGTCTGCCGAATCGTACCCTCGATTACACGAGGGCCTGCGAAGCCGACCAGGGCACCAGGCTCGGCCATGGTTATGTCCCCCAGCATTGCGTACGAGGCGGTAACCCCCCCGGTGGTGGGGTCGCAGAGCATGACAAAATACGGCACCCTGGCCTTCTCCATTTCGGCAACCGCACTGGCCGTCTTCGCCATCTGCATAAGCGAAAACATCCCTTCCTGCATCCTGGCACCGCCGGAGGTAGTGAAAATCAGCACCGGGGTCTTTTCCCGTGCCCCCTTAAGAAGCGCACGGCTTACCTTTTCGCCCACGACCGACCCCATGGAGCCGCCCATAAACTGAAATGACATAAGCCCAAGAATCAAAGGCCGTCCCTCGACGGTGCAGGTTCCGGTTACAACCGCCTCATTCTTGCCAGACTTGGCTTCCGCCTCGGCAAGCTTTTCCGCATAACCCGAAAGCTCGATGGGGTTTCGGGAACGGATGCCCCCGGAAAACTCGCTAAAGCTCCCCTCATCGGCAAGATAGGCGATGCGTTCCTCCGGCTCCATCCTGTAATGCCAGCTACAGCCGGGGCAGGTCTTAAACGCGGCCTTTACCGCCGCATTATCGTAGGGAATGCCGCACCCGGGACAGGCCGCAGCTTCGCTTTTATCCTTCATTTTCGATTTCCTTTTCCACTTCCCCGTACCAGGACGTGCCGAATATGCCCTTCACGAAAACGGGGTGATTTATGATCCTGCGCTGCCTGCCGATGTTGGTCTTGATCCCCTCGACAACCAGTTCACGCAAAGCACGATCCATCTTTGCCAGGGCGTGTTTCCTGTCCGTGCCGTGCACGATAAGCTTGGCGACCATCGAATCGTAGAACGGGGGGACATTGCAGCCGTTGTACAGGAACGAGTCGAAGCGCACCCCAGGCCCCCCGGGGACTTCCAGGCGATTGACCTTCCCGGATGTATGGGCGTTGATACGGCACTCGATGGACCAGCCCCTAAAGCCGATTGCGTTCGGGTCGATTTCCATGCGCCCCTCGGTGCAGGCGAGTATCTGCTGGCGGATAATGTCCGTGTCGGTAACGAACTCGGTTACCGGATGCTCCACCTGAACCCTGGCATTTACTTCCATAAAGTAGAACGCCCCGTTTTCCACTAGAAACTCGATGGTTCCTGCGCCACAGTACTTTAGCTCCCGGAAAAGGGATGTCGCACCGGCGGCCATCGCCGACCGCATCTCGTCCGTAACCTCCGGCGAGGGGCTTTCCTCGATAAGCTTCTGGTGGTGCTTCTGCACTGTGCAATCCCTTTCACCCAGGATCGCAACGTTTCCGTTCCCGTCGGCGAGTATCTGCAACTCGACGTGCCGGGGATTTTCCAGATACTTCTCTATAAAGACAGTCCCGTCGGCGAAGTTCGACTCCGCCTCCCGGCTTGCTATGCCGATGTTTTCGGCCAGTTCCTCGGCGTTGCGTACTATGCGCATCCCCTTGCCGCCGCCGCCGGCCGCCGCCTTGATGATCACCGGGAAACCGAGCCGTTTCGCCGCATCGATCACCTCGGAGGCCGCCTTTGCGTCAACCGCACCAGTTCCAGGCGTAACCGGAAGGCCGTACTTCTCGGCCGTCTTACGGGCCTGAACCTTGTCCCCCAGAAGCTCTATAACCTCGGGGTCGGGGCCGATAAAAATAAGGCCCTGTTCCTTTACCAGCCTGGCAAAACCGGCATTCTCCGAAAGGAACCCCACCCCGGGGTGGATCGCCTCGCAGTTGGCGTGCAAAGCCGCCATCACGATGTTTTCCTTTACCAGATAGCTCTTGGCGGAAGGAGGCGGCCCAATGCAGACCGCCTGATCCGCCAGCTTGACATGAAGGTTGTCCTCGTCGGCGGAGGAATAAACCGCCACGGTTTCAATGCCCATCTCCCGACAGGTGCGGATAACCCGAACGGCTATCTCCCCACGGTTGGCGATGAGTATGCGTTTGACCGGAACCTTGTCCGGCCGGTGAGTTACCGCAGACACAGCTTTCGTTTCTCCCCTAGGTTCGCTTTATTTCAAAGAGAGCCTGGCCGTATTCGACCAATTGCCCGTTTGAAGCCAGAACGGAAACAATCTCGCAGTCGAATTCGGCCTCGAGGTTGTTCATCATCTTCATCGCCTCGAGGATGCACAGCTTGTCCCCGGCCTTGACCTTGGAACCCGACTTGACGAAGGGCGGCGCATCGGGACTTGGGGCGCTGTAGAAAGTACCCACCAACGGGCTGTCTATGGTCTCGTTTCCGCTGGGAGCGGCCGGTACGCCAAGATGCACCTGGGGGGCCGCCTGCATAGGAGCCTGCATTGGTGCCTGCGGCGAGCGATGGGCCGCATCGTGCATGGCGGCGGCGCCCACCGCAGCCGAAAGAGCCGGATCGCTGTGGCTACCCTGCACAGGGTGTACCTGCACAGACCGATTAAAAGCTGCATCCTTACGTAACACCATGCGGAAATTACCTTCGGAAATCTCGATTTCCGCGATGCTTGAATTGTTGAAAGTCTCAATTATGGACAGGACGTGTTTCTCATTCATAATAGACCGATTATAGCCGGAACTGACAAAAAAGTACAGCCTGTCATGTGTTAAATCGCAGTAAAGGCATAAATACCCGGTTCCCCATCGGAATAGCCTGGCCTTTCCAGTGTTTGAACAAATTCACGACCCTACCGGCCTGGACATCGAAGCAATTGCCGAAATAAGGCAGGAGTGTAGGTTTTGCACAGGATCACACATCCTCGAAACGTATGCCTTCCCCCGACGGAATGAACTGCCTGGCCTGTGCTTCCTAAATTCCCCCAGAAAGCCCGTCGCCCAAATTCGACAAAAACCTCGCTTCCGTGGTATACTTTCGTCCATGAGCATCAGTGTTTTACCACCAACGAACGACTGGATTTTCAAGCTGCTGTTTGGCGACGAGCGCAACAAGAGCACTCTTATTGACCTGCTCAAGTCCTTCGTCGAACTGCCCGACGAGGAATACGAGCTGACCTTTCTGGATCCCCACGTCAAACGCGAGGCCGAGGACGACAAACTTGGCATATTGGACGTAAAGGTCAAGACAAAGACCGGGAAGGTCATCGACATTGAGATTCAGGTGGAACCGATGAAGGACATAGGCAAGCGGCTGTCCTTCTACAAGTCCAAGCTGATTGCGGAGCAGATTGGCAAGAAAGAGCATTACAGCAAGATCCAAAGGGTCATCTGCGTTTGCATAACGAGCAAGCCCCTGTTTCTGGGTGTGAAAGGGTACCTGAATAATTTTAGGTTCTATAACAGGGAGAACGGGCTGTGCTTTGAGGATATGCCAGAGGAAATATATACGCTTGAACTGTCGAAGGTTCCAGATGCGGCGGACGGAAGCGCCGTCTGGGGCTGGCTGCAGTTCCTGCGAGCCAAGACGATGGAGGAATTTGAGATGGCGGCTGAAAGGAATCCCGAAATCAGGAAGGCGCTGGAGAACCTCTACGAGCTAAGCCAAAATGCGGAAGTACGGGAGGAATACGAGAGACGACTGAAAGCCTGGCGAGACTATGCGTCACAAATGGACGGCCATTTCTGGGAGGGCGTGGAACAAACCAAACGGGAAAATGCCCGAAACGCTCTGGCCGAAGGATTGCCGATGGAGGTAGTTCAAAGAATTACAGGCCTGGACATCGAAACCATTTCTGGACTAAAGGAAGGAGTGTAGGTTTTGCGCAGGATTACACATCCTCGAAACGTATGCCTTCCCCCGCCGGAATGAACTGCCTGGCCTGTCTTCCCGGGATGCGATCCGCCCAGGAAGGGGGCAGGCCGGGGCGCAGGATTTTCTCGGTTCGCAGGGCGGCAAAGTCCCCGGCCCCGATTGTCTCCCCGGGATGTATGTCACGCAGGGCATGGAGGGAACGGTTGGTGCGTGAATAGTTCCCCCGTTCCGACCTTGCAAGCGTCTTTACGCCGTCGCCAAGGACGGCCTCGATTCTTGCCTCGCCAAATTCACGGCGAAGGCAGGCCAGGGTTTCCTGCTGCCCGACTTCGCAGGCTCGGCGCAGCGCCCGGGTCATAAGTGCGAACTCCCCAGGGGGTAGGGCGATGGGGTCGTCCAGGCCGGGGTCGTCACGGGAAAGGCAGAAGTGCTTCTCTATTGCGGCGGCTCCCTGGGTTAGGGCAAGCGTGGGGATTAGTTCGGGGTCTAGGCTGTGGTCGCTGGCACCCACGGAAACGCCGAAAACCGAGGCTAGGCTCCGAAGTACCCGCAGGTTGTAGTCCTCTTCCGGTGCCGGATAGGCGGTCACGCAGTGAAGAAGGCAGGTGCGGCTCTCGCCCAGTATCCCAAGGGCTTCCTCGATATCCCCAAGCGTCGAAACCCCGCTCGAAAGAAACACGGGTAGGTTCCATTCGGCGATTTCCCTCAAGAGGGCGGTAAAGTTAAGCTCCGGCGACGCTATCTTGACGGCTTTCGGTTGAAGCTCTTTTAGCATTTTGGCACTTTTGAGGCCGAAGGGGGTGCAGAGGAACAGCAAACCCAGCGACTCGACGTGCTCCTTGAATTCGGCGTAGAACTCCGGCGGCACCTCAAGCTGGCGGAAACGGTCGTAGAGGCGTATCATGCCGCCTGGCAGGGGTACCTCGCCGGTGTTGGGGTGGAGTATCTCGTCGGCGAAGACCATCTGCAGTTTCACGCAGTCGGCCCCTGCCTCCGCGGCCGCAGCCGCCATCTCCCTTGCCTTGGGCAAATCGCCGCCGTGCGAGGTGCCAAGTTCGGCGATTATCAGGGGATTCTGGGGGCCACAGGCCCTGTCCCCGACAAAAAAAGTTCCGTCCACGGTATATTGCATGCTTAGGGTACTATACATTTTTTTTCTACTTGGGTACAATGGCGACATATCCAAAGTTTAAGGAGACCACTATGTCGGGCCACAGTAAATGGGCGACTATCAAGCACGCAAAAGGCGCCGCTGACGCAAAGCGCGGCAAGATATTCACGAAGCTGATCAAGGAAATTTCGATTGCCGCACGTATGGGCGGTGGGGATCCGGACGCAAACCCCAAACTCCGCAGCGCCATAATCAAGGCGCGTGGTGCGAATATGCCCAAGGACAACATCGACCGTGCCATCAAGAAGGGGACGGGCGAGCTGGAGGGCGTGAACTACGAGGAACTTACCTACGAGGCCTACGCCCCGGGCGGCGTGGCTCTTTTGATCGAGGTGCTCACGGACAACAAAAACCGCGCGGCGGCGGAAGTGCGCAGCGCCCTAACCAAGGCTGGCGGACAGCTTGCCACGTCCGGGGCCGTGTCACGCCTGTTCAAGCGACAGGGGATCATCACCCTGGACGGAGAGAAATACACCGAGGATCAGGTTATGGAGGTCGCCCTGGAAGGCGGCGCGGATGACATACTGGTCTCCGACGGCATAATCGAGGTGAACACGGCCCCCGAGGATTTCGAGGCTG
>Ga0209755_10001308_pt1 | contig 39715 bp, 32 predicted proteins | sample TergutCo191P1_FD_187301 | JGI IMG/M metagenome (GOLD analysis project Ga0209755, IMG submission 187301) | Cornitermes sp. P1 segment gut microbial communities from Petit-Saut dam, French Guiana - Co191P1 (SPAdes) (version 2) | ecosystem: Host-associated > Arthropoda: Insects > Digestive system... | reverse complement strand
TAACACCGCTTGGAATGGCTCCTCTAGCTGCTGAAGTTGGATTTCTATCCCATGAACAGCTGCCAGTTAAGCTAGGATTAGGGACAACTGCTGCGACAGGAGTTATTTTTTACCGGACAGCAGTGGTTTTTCCCATAGAACAATTATATAACGGTAAAATTTTATGAGGGTAAAAAGTAAGATTTGCTATGACAACTTTTTTATAATTGATTTAGCCAGCAATTCATTAATTTCTCTATGCCTAGGAACTGGTTGAGCTACCCCTGTCATTGCATTTCTGTACCAATCATGGCTTCCACCATGTCTAACCAAAATAGCCCCTGCTTCGGTAATTTGTTTAATCAATTCTTGTCGTTTCATGCCGTTTCGTATTCCAATACTCCAACTCGCCTAATTCCTTGCAACTCACCGCTGGAGATGTCTTCGTACAAACTTTTAAGCATAATTTCAAGTTCCGGTAAACTTTTCCCCTGAGTCTCATATTCAGGGTATTCATTCAAATGCCCAATATAAAAACCATCGTTTTCCCAATATGTGTATGATAACCGCATGAACAATAATATAGAAAAATCTGCTACATCTGTCGCACTAGTTTTTTAAATAAAAAACTCCCCTCGCTTACGCAAGGGGAAGTTTTATACATAAATCAGGATTAATCAATTTTTAGTACAAGCAGTTCCAAGCCATGTTCCCTGACATTTGAGATCCAATTGATTCCCAGAACCATTTGCTTTTATTATTTCAATCACATTTCCAACTATTGGAGACGGATCAATATAACAACCGGGAGAATTATTATGCCCACCACTATACGTTGTTGTACCTATCTTTACGGAACAACCCTCACTTGACGCATTATATGGACATATCAAAGCAAAACGAGGATCGGTACTTGGACACGCGGCAATCAAAGTATAAGCCTTGCCTTGGTCGACTTTTTTCGCTTCGCTTCCAACTGCCAATTCATTTTCAAACTCAACTACCGTCAAAGCAGAACATGTACTCTCTAATGCCCATGCCCCAGAACAAGCAGTTGCCTTTACTCCCGTCACCGTACCAACATCGCCAAGTTCCAGCGTTCGTGGGAAAGGCTTGGTTGCAGAACCAGAAGCTCCGGAGTACGATATAGTACCATTACCATCACCACAACGTCCATAGGCATTACTTAATGTTGCCGTTGGCGTTGCCATTGTACCAACTGCAAGTCGATCCTTATTCCATGTGCACGAACCCAAAGTCGGGTTCGGAACAACTGCTGCGACAGCAGTTCTTAAAATTTGACCAGATCCTTCGCAATAAGCTTCAATCTCAAGGGTCTTATTCGTATTGGAGGCATGAGTCGCTGTCAAAAGCGGGAAGTTACCTGGTAAAAGCTGACCATTCAATTTTAATCTAAACATAATATTTCCACAGTAGATTGCATTGGGGCCAGTAACTTTTACTTTGTTGCCATTCCAAGTAGGCGTCTCACCTATGTAGAAAATGTTTTGTATTGGAGGATTAGTCGAATACTGGAAAGAATGAGCATTAATCCATTCTATCTCTCCCTCAACAACAGCATTAGGCGCCCTCTTAATTGAAAGATTCGTGCATTCCCCGCATACGGATAGCTCTTGTTGGTCTTCGCCTGTGCAGGTAACCTGACCCCAAAGTCCAGAGAAAGACACTAACGCACCTGGTATATCTGGCAGAGCTGGCCACTTAGTTCCAGATTGGCCTTTGACGAATTCACCAAACCTAGGAGTAATATCTTCAGCTATAGTAAGATATTCTTTGCTTTCTATAACCTGAGAAAACGGATTCCTAGTAGGAATATAAGCCACTTTGTTACAAGTCGTATAACCTTCATTCTCATAGTCATCCACAAATATCTTAGTCGCTTCATTACCACCAACTACACTGGGCGGATTCCAGCCACAGCTAAAATCTGCTTTCACGACACAGTCTGGAGGAGGAGGGCTGCTCGAGCTGCTCTGAACTACGCTTGAGCTGCTTTGGACTACGCTGGAAGATGAGTTGTCGATTATTGCTGCGCTGGAAGATGAAGGACAGTCGCCGAGATCAACACATTCAGCCAATGAGCTGGATGATGGAACCGAGGAGGAGGAGGGACGTTCTTGGTTGAGAGCCACACAAAGCGAATCGCTCTTTATATCTTGGCCACAATTATCTATAAAAGCATTCCCGCCAGCAAGATTGCCAAGCATGCCACCGCCCGAAAGAATTTCCGAGTATTCAGGAGAACCCTCAGAAAGATCAATTACTTCGCCGCTACCACAAGCGACTAGAATGGCCAAAAAAGCGGCCAACGACAAAAGCATATAAAGAGCATTTTTTCTCATAAAACCCTCATAGGTAGAATGTACATCTATATAAATATACATTTTTTTTTGCAAAAAGTAAACAAAATCTCAAAAAAAGCCGCTTTTTGCTCTTTTTATGTGATATTTTTAGCAAAAAATCACTTTTTCTGTCACTTTTTCGAAAAAAGTCAATGTTCAGACGTTTTGTTTTAATGATGATACGGATGCCCCTTAATAACCATTAAGCACCTGTAAACCTGCTCCGAGAGCAGCAAAAAGGCATGCTCATGCGAAAATGTCAATGGAGAAAGAGATAACAACAGATCTGCGCTTTGCTTAATTTCAGGTTCTATGCCATAAGCAGAACCCACCAGAAAAACCATGTTTTTGGATAACCGCAGGTTGATCCAATCCGCAAGCTGCTTTGTGTTTAAAAGAGTTCCCTCTTCGCTCAGAACAATACGTGTAAACTGTGCCAAAGGAAACCTCTTTTCAAATGCGGCGATATTTTTAAGAGTTACAGGCTCAACTGTGCCGTTCAACCTTTTAGCATATTTTAAAACTTCTTCATTTATGGAAGCAGAAAGCTTGTCTAAGTTTGCCAAATAAATTTTCATCTACCCAAGCCAAGACGCTCTACCAAAAACAACGGCAAACCCTCTTTGCGCATTGCATCTTGAGTTCTGTCAATATCGTATTCGGTACGGACAAATTCTATCCAACTCCCATCACTATCCGCCAAACACCAGCAGGCACGATTGTCCCTGTCTCTAGGCTGCCCTACCGAACCAACATTTACCAGAATTTTCTCGTTTGATTTTGGGCGGTAAAGAGGACCATCAGAAATTACGGGAATTTCTTCGTAAGGATCTTTTTTATTAGTCGCAACCAATACCGGACTGTGAGTATGCCCTATAAAACAACTCGGAGTGCTGAAATACCCAAAGGCTTCCAAAGCACCATCTAAATCCGCAATGTAATGCCAATCTGCCGGGGATACCGGCGAAGAATGCACAAAAGTAAAATTCCCTTCTTCCATAATGTATTGCAGAGACCTCAAATACTCCTTTGTCTCATCGCTTAAATGCTGCCATGTCCATTCCATAGCCGCTTTTGCATATATATTAAAATCCGTATAAACTTCACGCTTTAGCGCAACATTGTCGTGGTTACCCAAAAGGCACACATCGCTGTGCGCCTTCACAAGAGCAGCGCATTCATTGGGGTTTACGCCGTAACCAACAATATCGCCAAGGCAAATACGCCGCTCAACCTTGCGAGATTCCATTGAGCGCAGCACAGCTTCAAGAGCCTGCACATTGCCGTGAATATCAGAGAATATCCCGTATAGCATACTTCTCCAGCAGTTTTTCAATATACTTTCCCATCATATCTACTTCAACATTTACCAGAGTGCCTCGTTGCCAATTGCTTATATTTGTGACTCTTATTGTTTCGGGGATAATAGCTACTCTAATTATATTTTTTTCGGGAACTTCAGCGACTGTAAGGCTGATTCCATTCAGGGCTATTGAGCCTCTGTGTATAACATATTTTGAAAGATTTTCGGGAATTTCCAAGTCTATTTCCAAACCGGTTTCTCTTTCTATTATCTGAGTAACCGTTGCGGCGGCGTCTATATGGCCCATCACAAAATGACCACCCATAAGGGAATCCGGGCGGCATGGGAGCTCCAAATTTACAAGGCCGCCAACAGCAGCACGGCAAAAAGATGTGTTTATAACCGTTTGATTTATAAGGGTGAAAATCGCTTCATTCGCAGTGCAACTTTCTATGGTAAGGCAAACGCCGTCGTTGGCAACGCTATCGCCCTTTTTGCTGTTTGCAAAATAACCCTCTGCAAAAATTTTCATTTGCAATGCATCGCCGAGTTTATTCAACTCCGCAATTTTTCCGCTGGTTTGAACTATGCCGGTAAACATTATACCTTTACCTCTTCGCTGTTTGTGTTTTTCCAATCATTAAATTCATTTATCGCTAATTTTATCTCATGATTTATAAATTCTTCGGTTTGCTCGGGCGCACGTCCCGTAAATTTTTTCAAATCCAAAATGCGATCCAAATCCTTGCGCTGAAGCCCGAATTTTTCGCAGGACAAAATGCGTTCCAACAAATCGTTGTCTTTGCCTTCTTCTTTTACTGCATAAGCCGCCTGTTGAGAAAGCTGGCGAATTTCCTCGTGCAGAACTTGCCTGTCTCCGCCTTTTTTCACAGCTTCCATTAAAATATTTTCTGTTGCCATAAACGGCAATTCTTCGTTTATGTGCCTCTCAATTATTTTTGAATGAACCACCATTCCCGTTGCAACGTTTTCCGCAAGAATCAACATTGCATCGGTTGCTAAAAATGCTTCGGGGATTGCGAGCCTTTTGTTTGCGCTGTCGTCAAGTGTGCGTTCAAACCACTGCGTGCTTTGCGTGAAGGCCGTGCTTTGCGGCAGAGCTATTACAAAGCGAGCGAGCGAGCAGATGCGCTCGGAGCGCATTGGATTTCTTTTATATGCCATTGCAGATGAACCTATTTGATCTTTTTCAAAGGGTTCTTCAATTTCTTTCAATCCTTGCATTATGCGCAGGTCTGTGGCAAATTTGCTAAGGCTTGTGGCAAGCGAGGCCAGAGCGTTATTTACAATGTAATCCCATTTGCGTGTATATGTTTGCCCTGTTATTGTGAGAACTTTTTTGAAACCCGCTCTTTCGGTCACATAAACATCGAGCATTTTGATTTTTTCGTGATCTCCGTTGAAGAGTTCCATAAAGCTGGCTTGCGTTCCGGTTGTGCCCTTTACGCCTCTGAACGGCAAAATTTGAATTAAATGGTTTATCTGTTCAAGGTCTATCAGAAGATCTTGCATCCAGAGCGCAGCACGTTTGCCTACGGTGGTGAGCTGCGCCGCTTGAAAATGAGTGCGGCCCAAAATGGGCATATCTTTATATTGCAATGCAAAGTTTGAAAGCTTATCAAGAACCTTGCACAGGCGGCGCCGAACCAAAACCAAGCCTTGCTGCATTTGAATTAAATCGGTGTTGTCCCCAACATAAGCACTGGTGGCTCCCAGGTGAATTATCCCTTTTGCCTTTGGAGCCTGCAAGCCATAAGCGTGAACGTGGGCCATCACATCGTGGCGGCGGCGTTTTTCTTCTGCAGCGGCTTCTTCCCAATTTATGTCGGTTTCGTGAGCTTTGAGCTCTGCGATTTGCTCATCTGAAATACTCAGCCCGAGTTCCTTTTCTCCTTCTGCTAGCCAAATCCACAGCCTGCGCCAAGTTTGAAACTTGAACTGCGGGCTGAACAGGAACAGCATCTCATCGGAAGAATATCTGGAAAGCAGGGGGCTTTCATAAGTATTTTTTTGCATATTATTCGTCGCCCAGGCTTTTCCTGAATGCTTTTAATTTTTCTTTTACCTCTAGGTGTGAAATTGCGATAATGGACGCTGCCAAATATGCGGCGTTTTTTCCATTGCCTATTCCAACTGCCGCAACTGGGATTCCGGGAGGCATTTGAGCTACCGAGTAAAGGGCATCTGCGCCACCGAGCGCACCGCCATCACATGGGACTCCTATCACGGGCAATGTGGAGTGAGCAGCGAGGCAGCCCGGCAGGGCTGCGGAGAGACCCGCAACACCAATCAGAACTTCCAAGCCTCTACCCTCAGCCTCTTTTGAGTACCGAGCCACCTTGTTGGGTGTGCGGTGTGCTGAGAGAACCGAGTATTCCCATTTTACGCCGAGTTCGTCTAAAACCGCTGTTATTTTATCCACAACGGGTTTATCTGAGGCGGAGCCGCTGACTATGCCAACCAGAGTGCTCATTTTAGTTAGCCCTTTTGTCTGAGCCGTCAACGGCGTAAGCTATAACCCCAACAGGGCAGCTATCGGCAGCTTCTTTGATTTCCGCTTCATTTGCGGCAAAGTCTGCACCTTCTTTAATCGCCACTTTCTCCGGCACTTCAAAAACAGCATCGCAAACCGCTTCGCATGCGCCGCACATGGAACATTCGTTCTCTGACTCATCTAACCAAACTTTGGTAATAGGCATAAAGCTCTCCTTTTGTATTTGTGTGTTATAATAGAAGGTAGAAAATTTTAAAAAGCCGATTTTTCTAAATTTTTCTTTATGAAACTTCGCTCACTCACCACTACAGAAGGTCGCAATATGGCCGGCGCACGAGCCCTTTGGCGTGCTACAGGAACACAAGAACACGAATTCGGAAAACCGATAATCGCCGTTGTGAACAGCTTCACGGAATTTGTGCCCGGACACGTGCATTTGCAACCCGTTGGCAGGCTTATAGCAGACGAAATTCGCAGTGTCGGCGGAGTGCCCAAAGAATTCAATACCATTGCAATAGACGATGGCATAGCCATGGGTCACAGCGGAATGCTCTACAGCCTGCCCAGCAGAGACTTGATAGCCGATTCCGTGGAGTACATGGCAAACGCTCATTGCGCAGATGCGCTTGTGTGCATAAGCAACTGCGACAAAATAACACCGGGCATGCTTATGGCTGCAATGCGGCTCAACATTCCTGCGGTGTTCGTAAGCGGCGGGCCAATGGAAGCAGGAATCGCTGTACTCTCCGATGGAAAAGAAGCGCATGTGGATTTAATAGACGCAATGATTGCAGCAGCAAATCCGGATGTCTCGGATCATGATGTGCAAGAAATTGAAAACCGTGCCTGCCCCACTTGCGGAAGCTGCTCCGGAATGTTCACCGCAAATTCAATGAACTGCCTAACCGAGGCCCTCGGCTTTGCGCTACCCGGCAACGGAACCCTTGTAGCCACGCACACGCTACGCAAAAATTTATTTGAACAGGCGGCAAAACTAATAGTGGAACTCTGCGACAAATATTACCGCCACAACGACAGCTCAATTTTGCCAAAAAGCATAGCCACAAAAGAAGCCTTTGAAAACGCAATGCGGCTAGACATAGCAATGGGAGGCTCAACAAATACCATTTTACACATACTGGCCATAGCTCACGAAGCCGGCGTTCCATTTACAATGAAAGACATAAATGAACTCTCACGCACAACACCATGCCTTTGCAAAGTTGCGCCCAGTGTTAGCAATATTCACATAGAAGATGTACACAGAGCAGGTGGCATACCCGCCATTATGGGCGAACTAGACAATGCCAGGCTGCTAAACCCAAAGGTGAACATGGTGCACAGCAAAAATCTCACTGAATATTTGAACAAATGGGACATAGCCAGAAGAGGTTCCGCAACCAAAGAGGCGCAGGAACGCTTTTTAGCCGCACCCGGACGCAAGTTCAATCTGCAAGCATACAGCCAAAGCGAAAAATACGGCACTCACGATTTAGACAGGCAAAAAGGCGTTATAAGAAATACCACAAACTCTTACAGCACAGACGGCGGATTGGCCGTTCTCTACGGGAACTTTGCGCCAAACGGATGCGTTGTGAAAACCGCCGGAGTTGACAGCAAAATATGGACATTCGCAGGGCCGGCCGTTGTGTTTGAAAGCCAGGAAGATGCGGTGAATGGAATTTTAAATCACAAGGTGAAAAAAGGCGATGTTGTTGTTATTCGCTACGAAGGCCCCAAAGGCGGCCCGGGAATGCAAGAAATGCTCTACCCCACCAGCTACCTGAAAAGCATGGGGCTTGGCAAAGATTGCGCACTGATAACAGACGGCAGATTCAGCGGCGGCACAAGCGGCCTCTCCATTGGGCACGTTAGCCCGGAAGCGGCGAGCAAAGGCAATATAGCTCTGGTAAAAGACGGCGATATTATAGAAATAGATATCCCCAACAGGAGCATAAATGTTGGCATAACCAATATGGAAATGAATGCGAGGTACAAAGAGATGGAAGCCAAAGGCGAAAAAGCCTGGAAGCCCGAAGACAGAAAAAGGATTGTCAGCAAATCTTTGCAAATCTACGCATCGTTAGCCACAAGCGCAGACCAAGGCGCAGTGCGAATGTAATCCGGCAACCAATGCCCAAGATTTTCGCAAGCAATGCCTTCGCATTGCTGCAACGGAATAATTTTATCGTGTGTGCCAAAAAATGCATGTATATTTGCATCGTCTTGTAGATAATTATCCGTCTCTAAATTAACATGTGTTTGTACCAAAAATTCCAACCCCGCATTCAACTGTTCCGGCGAATAACGGAGTGCACTTTCCATCCATTTGTCCTTGCCGTCCACATCGCCCAATAATTTGCCAAACGATTCCAATGTTGTAGCCCTAACCACAGCAGGCCGCCAGCAAGCGCAAAAATCTATAATGGGGCAAACCAAAATCCACTTTTGCTCTTTTACCTTTTTGTCTAAATTCTTCAAAAGCGCAAGCGTGCCAAGACTCCACCCCACAACGATTTCTGATTCGGGCATTACAAAAAAATCCGCTTCAACCAAATCGAAATAATCGATAAACCTATGCGAATAACTCGGAAAACGCTCGTAAATCTCAGTTTCCCAAATAGAAATATCACTAGCCCAACCACTGACCCAAGCCATCTCCCTAGCTATAAAATGCGAATTTTTCTGTAATATCTTCACCTGTATCCGAATTGAAAAATGAGAATTTATGTGACACAAAATCTTCTGCTTCCAAAAGCTCAATGCCCAGTGAATGCTTGTGCTCCAAATAATGGAACATGCGACCGTAGTTTTCACTCAACAGTTTGGAAAGCGGCGGCGCAACAACAAGCTGAACACTTTTCATTTTGCTTTTTCTTGATATGCGTGCAAGATAACGGTCTATAAGGGAAAGAGTAGCTTCCATGCTATACACAATGCCGGAACCGCCGCACATGGGGCAATTGCTGTGCTTTTCGCTAGCCAAATTTGTGCGAACACGTTTGCGGCTAACTTCCATTAAACCGAATTTTGAAATTGTGGAATAACTGGTCTTTGATTTATTGTCAAAGTAAATGGCTTTTCCAAATTCATCGGTAACGGCTTTTCTGTCTTCATCAGACTCCATATCTATAAAATCTATTATCACCAACCCGCCCACATCACGCAAGCGAAGCTGCTTTGCAATTTCTCTGGCAGCATCTAAATTTGTTTCCAAAAACACCCTGTTCTGATCGCTGCCGTGAACTCTGGAGCCCGTGTTCACATCTATGGACATCAACGCTTCTGTTTGCTCAATTATCAGATATGCGCCACGTGGCAGATAAACCTTTGTTGAAAGTGATTTTTCATAATCATCTTCTATGCCAAAAGCTTCAAAAAGGCTTTCATGACCTTTCCACAATTTTATCTTTTGCAAATTTTCAGAATTTGCGCCGCCCAAATATTCACGAATGTTCTGGTATTCGTTTTCATCGTCCACATAAACAAAATCCGTTTGCTCCTTAAAATATTCCCTTATGGACTGCTCAACCGAATTGGACTCCTGATAGATGCAACTCTTTTGCGGATATCCTTTGAAATTGCCCTTTGTTATTTCCCATTTTTCTTCCAGCTTTCGCATTTGCTTAACAATCTCGTTTTCAGATTCATACAAAGCCTGCGTTCTAACAATGTAGCCTACATCCGGAGCTTTGTACTTGCGAACAAGCTGCCTGAAAATTTTGCGCTTGTTGCGGTCGCTCTCCTGCTTTGATATGCCAATGAAATTTGAATTCGGATAGCAAACCAAAAAGCGTTCGGTAAAACTCAAACGTGTGGTGAGCCTTGCCCCCTTGGTATTTATGGGCTCCTTGATAACCTGCACCATAATCACATCGCCAGCTTCCAGCACGTCGCCTATGCTCGGATTTTCGGCGGTAGAAGACTCATCATCGTCATATTCCTTACGCATGCGAGCGTCACGGTCTATCGCAATTGCATCGTCTATATGCAAAAAACCGGCTTTTTCCAAACCTATTTCCACAAATGCAGCTTGCAGTGCAGGCACAACCCTTTGCACAACTCCCTTGTATATATTCCCCAATGTGCGGCTGGAAGTGATGTTTTCCACCAGCAAATCCGAAAGAACCCCATTATCCAAAACCGCTATGCGTGTATCATAAGGTGTTGCACTAACTAAAATGCCACGTTCTGTGGCTCCATTTTTTTGCATAAAAATCCTTTTAAGTCGCCTTCCAACTCTGTAGTAACCGATTTATTCTCGCTATCTTTGTTTTCTCCTCTTCAGAGCCGTTAAAAGCCTTGAAGAGAAGATTCCTGTATTCCGTAAGCGAGGTGCGGATTAAAATACGGTCTTCTTTCTTTAGCATTATTTCTCCGACAGGGCTGCTACACCCGGAAGCTCCTTGCCTTCAAGAAACTCCAACGATGCGCCGCCGCCAGTAGAAGTGTGAGTGACTTTTTTATCTGCCCCGTATTTTTTTGCCGCAGTTGCCGTGTCTCCGCCGCCTATCACGGTTATTGCGCCGTTTTGCGTGGCTTTAACAATTGCATCTGCCATAGCTTTGGTAGCTTTTTCAAAGGCTTCGAATTCAAATACGCCCGCAGGCCCATTCCACACAATGGTTTTGGATTCTAAAATAGCCTTCACAAAAAGCTCGGAAGATTTTGGACCAACATCGAGGCCCATCCAGCCATCGGGAATTCCCGAGGAATCGTCTGCGGCTTTGGTTGCAGCGTCTGCTGCGAATTTGTCTGCGACAACATAATCAACAGGCAGGATTATCTCTTTGCCGTTCTTTTTGGCCTTTTCAATCAAATCCGGAACAATTTTTGCGCCTTCGTCGTCGTAAAGGGAAGCTCCTATTGCAAGGTTGTTGATAACTTTTTTGAATGTGAAAGCCATGCCGCCACCGATTATGATTTTATCGGCTTTGTCTAGCAGGTTGTTTATAAGCTGAATTTTGTCTGCGACCTTTGCGCCGCCCAAAATTGCGAGCACAGGGCGTTTTGGGTTGTCAAGCACGGCGGCAAAAGCGTCTAATTCCTTTTTCATGAGGTAGCCGCTGGCTCTTTTTGCATAACCTTCGCCGAGCATTGAGGAGTGAGCACGGTGCGCAGTGCCAAAAGCATCATTTATATAGACTTCAGCGAGTTTTGCAAGTGAAGCTCTGAATTCTTTTACCTTTGCCGGCTCTGCTTTGATTTTTTCTTCTGTGCCATCTGGCTTTTTAACCTTTGCCTTGCCTTCTTCTTCCAAGTGGAAGCGCAGGTTTTCCAGCAAAATGACATCGCCGGGTTTAGCGGCGGCACATTCCTTTTCAACTTCTGCTCCAACACATTCGCTGAGGAACTTAACGGGCTTGCCTATGAGTTCCTGCAATTTATCTGCAACCGGCTTTAAGCTGTATTTTGCGACAGCCTTGCCGTTTGGCCTGCCGAGGTGAGAGGCCAGAACAACGGAAGCACCTTTTTCCAACGCATAACGTATTGTTGGAAGCGCAGCTTCTATGCGCTTTGTATTTGTAATTTCGCCTGTGGTCTTATCTTGCGGCACATTAAAATCCACACGAATAAAAACCCGTTTACCTTGCATATCAAGGTCTTCAATAAAAAGCTTAGACATATTTTGTCTCCATAAAAAAAATCTTTTGGAATAATATAGTAAATAACGATAAACTCAAACATCATGGCTTAGTTAAGAGTGGAAAATGGAGAGTTGAGAGTGTTTTTGCCGGTAAAATAGCACAAATATCACTTTTTTTCGACAAAAAAAAATAATTTTGGCTATTTTGTGAAAATTAATATATATTATATGTTATAAGTAGAAGAGCAAGAGGTCTATTATGAGAAAATCTCGAAGAGTTTTCGTTTACGCAGTCTTACTGGCTGCTTCAGCAGGGTTTGTTTTTTGGGGCTGCAGCGAAGACTTGTCTTCTAACTGCGATGTTACCACAGGTGTTTGCCAGGATGAGAGTTCCAACACTTCAACCGAAACCTCATCTTCCTCTTACAATAATACCGGCAATTCCAGTTCTTCAAGCGGCGGCTCAACAACCCCATCCTCTTCTTCTCGCAATTCCAGTTCCAGCTCTTCAAGCGGCGGCTCAACAACAACATCTTCTTCTTCAAACACATCCACTCCTTCTTCCAGTAGCGTAGCAAGTACTCCCGGAAACGGTGCTCCGGGAAATTGCGCTGCTCCTGATTACGGCGTACCTCCTTATGGCGCAGGTTCTTGCGTAAAAGCTTCAAACGGCAAATGCTATACATGCAACCCAGATAGGGGCGCTGACTGCAATCAAGGTTGGATTTTCCAGCTTGGCAATCCTACCGATGCTTATTGGTTCAAAGAGGTTAGCTGCGGTTCAACTACGAATCCATCTTCTTCTTCTCAAACTTCAAATCAATCTTCTTCCGGTACTACAAATCAATCTTCTTCCAGCCCGAATCTCACTTGCGCAACAGTTTCTCAATCCATAACTGTGGGGCAAATTCCAAGCCCACCAGCAGTAGGTTGCGGCTCAACAACCCTCAACATAAGCCAGCTTACCTTCACTCCGAATATCAAGAGTGCTATTACTTCTGCGCAAACAATCAATAATTTACAAGTATCGGCAACCTGCGGCGGCTCAACTAAAACAGCGAGCTGCCCGGGAACAATAACGGTTACTGCTGTACCATCAAGCTCTTCTGCCTCCGGCGGTGGCACTGGTTGCTCAGAATGCTCGCAGACTTTGACTCAGGGTGCTTCAGGAGTCAAAACCGCTAAAACTACCCGCTATTGGGATTCCTGCAAACCAAGCTGTGCATGGACAGGAAATGCATCTCAAAGCCCAAATGGAGCAGCTATGACCTGTAACGTTAGCGGCTCCAAGCTTAGCGATCAAAATGCGAAAAACGCTTGTGAAAGCGGCGGATCAGGCTATACTTGTGCAAACCAGTTCCCATGGGCTGTAAACGATAATTTGGCTTACGGCTTTGCTGCCTCTCACTCAAATGGCGATTGCGGCAAATGCTTCCTGTTGCAATTCACCAGCAATGGCGAAGGCGGCATGAGTGGTACCATTAGTGGAAAAAAGATGGTCGTTATAGTAAGCAATATTGGCGGTGATGTTGGTGGCGATCAATATGATCTTATGATTCCTGGTGGTGGCGTTGGTTTATACAATGCGTTCTCCAGCCAGATTTCCAGCAATGGCGGCCCCAACAGTCCTTCTCTTGGCCAGCAATATGGCGGCTTTAGAGCTACATGCGGCAACGACGTAAATTGCATTAGAAATATGTGCACTGCAGCCTTTGGCTCTGGATCTTCCGGTGTTCGCGGTGATTTCATGAAAGGCTGCGAATGGTATATTAACTGGTTCGGGATATCCAATAATCCTACAGTTCTTTCCAAGCAAATCACTTGCCCACCAGAATTAGTTAGCAAGTACAGACATTAAAAAAGGGGTCCAGCATGAAGAATCCTATATTGACAGCCACATTGTTCGCCATTTTCTTGGTTTCCACGGCAAATGCGCAGCAAAAAGGCTGGATGTCCCGTTATTGGGATGGTTGCAAACCGAGTTGCTCCTGGAGCGGCAAACAATATGCCAATAACGTTGGCCGTTGCAAAGAATGCGACAAGAACAATAATCTAATGCCGACAAACGACCAGAACAGAAGCAGTTGCGATGGCGGCAATTCCTATACTTGCTGGGATATGGTTCCCTGGAAGGAAAACGATAATTTGGCTTATGCTTTCGCAGCCACTCCATCTGATCAATGCGGCCAATGTTTTGAATTGGAATTTGACGGCACTTTTCAGCATGGTAACGCACAGGCAACGCATGCGGCTATTAAAGGTAAAAAGCTGATTGTAATGGGAAGCAATATGGGCGGCGATGTGCATGCCGGTCAGTTTGATGTTTTGGTTCCCGGTGGCGGAGTTGGGCAGTTCGACAGTTTCTCCGGCCAGATAGGCGTTAATAATAGCGTGCTTGGCTCACAGTATGGCGGCATTTTAGCAGCCTGCGGCAATCCCGGAACTATTTCGCAAGCTCAATCATGCATAAGAGATGGATGCACCAAAGCATTCGGTAAATCCGGCCAGGAATGGCTTAAAGCCGGTTGCGAATTTTACGCAGACTGGTTTATGGGCGCAAACAACCCGAATATGACTTATAAAACGGTTACCTGCCCGCAAGCATTAGTTGACAGATACCAAAAAGCGGCCACAGGAGGGCCGGGAGGCACAACCCCTCCGCCGGTAACTACAAACTACACACTAACGGTAAACACAACCACCGGAGGCACAGTCTCTCCATCGGGAAATCAGACTGTTGCTTCGGGAGCGGCTACCACCATAACGGCTACAGCCAATAGCGGTTACAGATTTATCAATTGGACTTCGGTGAGCGGCTCGCCCACTTTTGCCAATGCAAGCTCAACACCCACAACTGTTACAATAACTGCGAATGCAACAATCCGTGCCAACTTTGCGCAGACATTCACGCTCAATGTCAATGCAGGTACAGGCGGTACTGTTACTCCTACAGCCCAGCAAACCGTTAACGCAAATTCTCCGGTAAGCATATCGGCAACGGCCAATAGCGGTTATAAATTTGTAAACTGGACTGTATTAAGCGGTACGGCAACATTCGCCGATGCAAACAGTGCATCCACAACGGTTACTTTAACTGCAAATTCAACTGTTCGTGCCAACTTTGAGCAGACAGTAACTCTTACTATCAACCGTAGCCCAACGGCTGGCGGCAATGTAACGGGAGCGGGAAATTATACAACCGGAACGGCTATTCCCATAACAGCTACTGCAGCAAGCGGCTATGCATTCAGCGGCTGGACCGTATCGACCGGTACCGCCACTTTTGCCAACGCAAGCAACGCATCCACAACAGTTACTTTAAGTTCAAATGCGACTATTGTCGCTAACTTTACGCAAACATATACGTTAACCGTCAATCGCAACCTAACAGCTGGCGGCACTACTACTCCGGCAAGCAGCCAGGCAAATGTCGCAGCAGGAACGGCTGTCAACATATCAACTACCGTCAATACGGGCTACAGATTTGTAAACTGGACTGTGACAAGTGGCACAGCAACATTTGCAAATGCGAACAACGCAGCAACAACGGTTACTCTAAGCTCAAACGCTACAATCCGTGCTAATTATGCGCAAACATACACGCTCACGGTAAATGCCGGGGCCAATGGCACAGTTTCTCCCTCAGGAGCGCAGACTGTTGACGCAGGAGCAGCAACCAGCATAACGGCCACAGCCAATAGCAACTACAGATTTGTAAACTGGACTGTAACAGGCAGCACAGCGACTATAACCAATGCAAGCAGCGCGTCCACAACGGTTACTTTGACGGGAAATGCAACTGTCACAGCCAATTTTGAGCTTATTCCTGTAGCACCAACTACTTACACGCTAACCATAAACCGCAATCCGGCGAGCATAGGTACTGTAACAGGTGCGGGAACCCACAATGCAAATACTGCTGTTCCCATAACAGCTACCGTGCCAAGCGGCTATGTATTCAAAGATTGGACAGTATCTACCGGTACAGCAACATTTGCCAATGCAAACAGCGCATCCACAACAGTTACTTTAAGTTCCAATGCTACAATCGTTGCCAACTATGTGCAAACATATGCCCTCACTATTAATCGCAGCCCAACGGCTGGCGGTACCGTAACAGGTGCGGGTAATTATACTGCTGGAACACCGGTTAACATATCAGCTACTGCAGCAACAGGCTATGTGTTCAGCGGCTGGACTGTAACAGGCAGCGCAGCGACTATAGCCAATGCGAGCAACGCATCCACAACTGTTACTTTGACAGGTGCTGCAACTATCACAGCAAATTTCACGCAACTATACACGCTAACGGTCGAACGCAGCCCAACGGCTGGCGGTACAACTACTCCGGCAAGCAGCCAGGCAAATATAGTAGCTGGAACAGCAGTAGATATATCAACTACAGTCAATGCCGCTTACAAATTTGTCAACTGGACTGTTACAAGCGGCACAGCAACATTTGCCAATGCTAACAGCGCATCCACAACGGTTACTTTAAGCTCAAACGCAACAATTCGCGCAAATTATGTGCAAACACTAACGCTCACGGTAAACGCCGGAGCCAATGGCACTGTCTCTCCATCAGGAGCGCAGACTGTTGATGCGGGAGCGGCAACCAGCATAACTGCAACTGCCAGCACAGGCTACAGATTTGTCAATTGGACTGTGCCAACCGGTACAGCGACCTTTGCCAATGCAAGCAGCGCAACTACAACGGTTTCTATTACCGCAAATGCGACTATTCGTGCTAATTTTGAAGTGATTCCTGTAACTCCAACAACTTACGTGCTTACCATCAACCGCAACCCGGCTAGCATCGGTACAGTCATAGGAGCTGGAACTCACAATGCAAATACGCCAGTTTCAATAACAGCTACCGTGCCAAGCGGTTATGCATTCAAAGATTGGACTGTTACTACCGGTACTGCCTCGTTTGCCAATGCAAGCTCTGCAAATACCACTGTTACTTTAAGCTCAAACGCAACAATCGTTGCCAACTATGTGCAAACATACACGCTCACTATTAATCGTACCCCAACAGCCGGCGGCACTACTACTCCGGCAAGCAGCCAGGCAAATATCGCAGCAGGAACACCGGTTAACATATCGGCTACTGCGGCAAACGGCTATGTGTTCAATGGTTGGACTACAGGTACGGGAGCAACAATTGCCAATCCAAGCAATGCATCCACAACTGTTACTTTAACTGGCAATGCAACTATCACGGCAAACTTCACGCAGAGCACAGTAACTCCCACAACATACACGCTTACAATCAACGCAGGAACTGGCGGCACCGTTAACCCATCTGGGCAACAGACCACTGCCGCAAATACGCCGTTCAGCATAACAGCCGCAGCCAATAGCGGTTATACATTCAATAACTGGACTGTGGTGAGCGGCACAGCAACCTTTGCCGCTGCAAACAACGCTAATACAACAGTTACTCTTACAGGGAATGCAACTATCCGAGCAAACTTTACGCAGAACGTTGTTGTGGACGACGGAAGCTTCCTTGAATTTGTTGTAAACATTGATCCGCCGGGTTCCGGTGAAGTTAATATCACTCCGAACAAACCCTTATTCCTGCAAGGTGAGGTTATACAACTCGTTGCAGTAGCAAAACCGGGCTATGTGTTTGATAAATGGGAAGGCGATGACTTGCAGGGACCTAATCCGCAAGCAACCACAAACGTTTGGTGGCACAGAGCTATTTTCGCTCACTTTAAGGCTGTGTCAGGAGGCGATCCAACCGAGCCGGTAGATCCTAGTGAGCCCGGTGATATAACTAAAAGAACAGATACAACAAAAATTGAAGCGGAAAAATTTGATCCTGATCGTAAAGTCGGTAACTTTACAGCTAACACCAGCAGCAACGATCCTAGCCTAACTACCATAGGCTACATAGAAAACGGGCATTCTGCTACCTACGAAGTAGAAATGAAAAATGCAGGGGCATATACCATGCAGTTCCGTGTAGCAAACGGCATGAATGGCACTAATAGCAGATTCAAAGTATTAGTAAACGGCGTGGATGTCGGCACTGTAACTGTTGGCAATACCGGCGGTTGGAGTTCCTCTAACTATGAGATAGTTACGCTCAACAGCGATGTGCAAATACTCAATGGCACAAATACTATAACGCTGAATTTTGAGTCTGCGATCAACGTAGATTACATTCTGTTGCTCGGTGAACCGCTAAATTCAACTCCAATAAACGCTACAGTCTCTGTGCAAACCGGTGTGAAAATCTGGCAAAGCGCAAGCGGCATGGTGAATTTGGATTTGGGTTATACGCCCACATATCCTGTGGCTCTCAAAATCTACGATCTAAAGGGCAAACTGATAGCAACCGAGATGGTGAACACACGCAGTGCGAATATCAAAGTAAATGTCTCAAACGGCGTGTATCTGTTCAAGGTAGGGAACAGCAGTGCGGTGAGGGTTTTGAAGTAAAACCGATGACCAAGTTTCGCCCGTGCATAGACTTACACAACGGCAAAGTCAAACAGATAGTAGGCTCCTCGCTCTCGGCTAACGAGAGCGAACTTAAAGAAAATTTTGTATCCACAAAACCAGCAGAATGGTACGCCGAGTTGTACAAAAAAGACAACTTAAAAGGCGGCCATATAATAATGCTTGGCCCCGGCAACGAAGATGCCGCAATGAGAGCCTTGAAGGCCTACCCCAACGGAATGCAAATAGGCGGCGGAATCACAAAAGAAAACGCAAAAAAATATTTGGAGGCAGGAGCCGCCGCAGTCATAGTGACAAGCGCTATATTCCCAAACGGCAAATTCTCAATTGAAAAATTAAAAGAAATCAGTAAAGAAACAGGAAAAGAAAAACTTGTAATAGATCTAAGCTGTTATAAATCAGACAAATGTTCAGGCAAATGGCAAGTGGCTATAAACAAATGGCAAACTTTGACGGATTTTTACATAACCAAAGAAAACTTAGACATGATCTCCGAGTATTGCTTTGAATTCCTGGTTCATGCCGCAGGCGTGGAAGGCAAGCAACAGGGCATGGATTTGGAGTTGATCGAATTTTTAGGCGAAAACTCCCCTATTCCGGTAACCTATGCCGGTGGCGCAAGCAGCTTAAAGGACATTGAAACCTGCAATCAACTCTCAAAAGGCCAAGTTGACCTAACCATAGGCAGCGCCCTAGACATATTTGGGGGGAATGTGCCGTATTTTTCTATATTAACCTTAATCTAAAATAAAGAGGACCTATGAGCCAGGAAAAATTATTCGCAGAATTCCCCGATGTTTCTACCGAGGAATGGGAAGCCACCATACAGGCAGACCTTAAAGGGGCAGATTATGAAAAAAAACTGATATGGAAAACGCTGGAAGGCATATCGGTGAAACCATATTACCGCAAAGCCGATACCGATGGCATATCCTGGCTGCTGAACAACCTGCCAGGCGAATTCCCGTTTGCACGCGGCACAAAGAAAACAGAGAACAACTGGGAAATCAGAGAAAATATCTATGAAACAGACCCTGCAGCCGCAAATGCAGCCGCCAAAAACGCACTGCAACATGGCGCAGATGCCGTATGCTTCTTGTACGGAACCGATACCAATGCTCTTGCCGCAGGCATAGACCCCAGCAAAGTTCATTTTGATTCCATAGAGAACAAATCCGTAATCAAAACCCACAACTACCACAACGCAGGCGCAAACATAATTCAAGAACTCAGCATAGCCCTCTATGCAGGCTTGGAGCAAATGGATGCGCTAACAGAAGCAGGGCAAACCGCAGAACAGGCGGCAGCTCAAATTTCGTTCAGCATAAGCGTTGGCTCAAGATACTTCCTTGAAATAGCAAAAATCCGTGCCCTGCGCATATTATGGGCAAACGTGCTCAAAGAATACGGAGTTACCGGTACCGCAAAAATCCACGCATGCACATCTATGTGGAATGCCACCGTGTTCGACTCTAATGTGAACATGCTAAGAGTGACAACAGAAGCAATGAGCGCAGCAATCGCAGGCGCAGACTCAATCACCGTTATTCCTTACGACGCCGTATTCAAAAAGCCCGATGAATTCAGTTGCCGCATAGCCCGCAATGTACAGTTGCTGCTCAAAAACGAATGCAACTTCCACAAAATAGTTGACCCGTCTGCCGGTTCATATTACATTGAAACGCTAACCGACCAGATAGCATCCAAAGCTCTGGAAGCGTTCAAAAACTTTGACCCGAATACCATTGAAAAAGCCATTGAAGACAGCTGGAAGCAAAAGGAAAAACTCATAGCCCAGCGCCGTGAAGTGTTTATAGGCACAAACCAATATCCTAATTTACAGGAAAAGATGAGCGATAAAATCACAGTGCAGTTGAACATGCGCCGTGGCCCGCATATCTTTGAAGCTTTGCGCCTGCAAACAGAAAAAAGCGGCAAAACTCCAAAAGTATTCCTGTGGACAGCAGGAGACTTGGCAATGCGCCTAGCACGTGCCACGTTTATCAAAAATTTCTTTGGTTGCGCAGGATATACCGTTATAGACACAAATGGAATTTCAAGCGTTTCGGAAGGCATTGAGCTTGTGAAAAAGAATAATCCTCAAATTGTGGTGCTATGCTCCAAAGACGAGGAATATATCGGGCTTGTAAAGGAAATTTTCCCGGTTCTTGAAAAAGAGTTCCCCGGAATTGTTCGCATAGTTGCTGGCAACCCGAAAGACGCTGAAGACTTAAAGGCGGCCGGTGCTCAGGACTTTGTTCATGTTCTAACAAATGTGATTGATTCCTTGAGTGCTTATCAAAAGAAATTAGGTGTGGCTTGAAAGATTTTTTCTCAAAGCATTCACTTAAACTTTTAGCCTTGCTGTGCGGATGCTTGCTTTGGTTTTTCGTGGTTTCAAGGGAAGAAACCAGAACGGAAATCGAACTGCCCGTAAAGATAATAAACCTTCAAGACAATATGGCAATGGTAGAGCCGCCACCATCGACTTTAGTCGCACAATTGGAAGGCAAAGTCATAAGCCTTATCCACTTAAAAATAAACCGTGCCGCAAGCCTTGAGATTGATTTAAAAGGCATGCCAATTGGACAATCCAGAATAACCAGCGACCAAATTCACTTTATTTCGCCGGGAATGCCGGAAGTGAAAATGCTAAGAATTCGGCAAACCAGCCTATTGAACATTGACTTGGATGCGAGAATTGAGTTGAAAGTTCCCGTGCTGCCAAAACTCAATATTCAAGCTGCGCCGGGCTTCACTTTGCTCGGAGAACCCAATATATTTCCGGATTCCGTTTTTATTTCCGGAGCTAGAAGCGCAATAGGGAGAATTCAGTATATCCCCACAAAGGAAATATCCATGACAAATTTGAAATGGAGCAATTCGCTCCCCGTGCAACTCGATTTATCTTCGCTTACCGACATAGTGCATATAACCGACACATCTCTATTTGTGCAGATAAAAATAGAACCTTTGGATCATAAAATATTTTCCGGAATTCCGGTTCGCTTAATAGGCAATTTCGACAGAAGCATTTACTCAATTTATCCCCCAAGGGCAGATATTGAAGTTTCCGGAGGAAAGGAATTGCTCTCTCAAATAGATCCGCAAAACATAAATCTTTATGTTGAGTTTTCCAGATTTTCCATTGAAAATACAGATGAGCTAAAACCAACGGTTCATATTCCCTACCCCGTTACCAACTGGCAAGTTTCTCCCGACAAATTTCGTTTGGCCGAGAATGAATAATATTTGGCTTGGAATAGAGACCAGTTGCGATGATACGGCTTGCGCAGTGCTACGCAACAATGGAGATTCCATCGATATTTTATCCAATTGCCTTTACAGCCAGATAGATGAGCATAAAGCTTGGGGCGGCGTTGTGCCGGAGTTAGCATCACGTGCGCATCTGGAAAAAATAGTCCCGGTTTTGCAACAGGCATTGGATAACGCAAAAATAGGAATTAAGGATATTGGGCAAATAGCCTACACCCAAAGCCCAGGCTTAATGGGTTCATTGCTGGTAGGAATAAATTTTGCAAGAGGCTTGGCAAAAGATTTAGGCGTGAAAAGCTACGGCGTAAATCATTTAGACGGACACATCAGCTCCGCATTGCTGAACTCTCAACTCTCAACTCTCAACTCTCAACTTCTAGCCTTAATAGTTTCCGGCGGTCATACCGAGCTTGTTTTAATAAAAGAAAAAATTACCATAGGCAAAACCAGAGATGATGCAGCCGGTGAAGCTTTTGACAAGAGCGGAAAAATTCTTGGGCTTGGCTACCCTGCCGGTGCGGCTATCAGCAAATTAGCTAAGAATGGCGATAAGAATTTTCATGAATTTCCACGAGCTTTGAATGAAGCTAATTCCTTTGATTTTTCTTTTAGCGGGCTAAAGACTGCGGTGCTTCGCTATGTTCAAACCAAGGGAGAAGATTTTGTCAAGGAGCATATTGCGGATATTTGCGCAAGCTTGCAAGAGGCAATTGCAGATATTTTGTCTTTAAAAGCGGTGAATGCGGCAAAGAAACATGGTATTGAAAATCTCATTTTATGCGGTGGAGTGAGCGCAAACTACAGGCTCAGAGAACTCATGGCCCAGCGTGCGGAAAAAAGCGGTTTAAACCTCATTTGCCCCCCTGCGGAGCTATGCACAGACAACGGCGCAATGATAGCGGCGGCGGCCATTTTTACTAGTTTTTCTAAATGAAAAAAGTTTTCAATTTTAGCGCGGGTCCAAGTACCCTTCCCAAACAAGCAACAGAAGAAGCCGCAGCAGCAATCGCAGATTTTGCTGGCACTGGAGTAGGCATTCTGGAAATGAGCCACCGTACCAAGCCCATAGAAGGAATGGTAGCAGAAACAGAGTCTCTTTTGAAAGAGCTTCTGTCTATTCCCGATGGCTACGAGATTCTGTTTTTGGGTGGCGGCGCCTCATTGCAATTCTGCATGGTACCTATAAACATTTTAGATTCAAACGCAAGCGCAGATTACACAGACACAGGCGTGTGGGCAAACAAAGCATTGAAAGAAGCTAAGAAATTCGGCAAAGTGAATGTTGTTTGCTCTTCTAAAGATAGCGTTTACAACCACATTCCAAAAAACTTTGAGCAAACAGCAGGCGCAACATACCTGCATGTCACAAGCAACAACACAATTTACGGAACACAGTGGAAGGAATTCCCAAAAGCAAATACATATCTTGTTTGCGACATGAGCTCTGATATTCTGAGCCGCCCGATTGATGTTTCCAAATTCGGCCTTATTTACGCCGGTGCGCAAAAGAACATGGGGCCTGCAGGCGTGGCTACCGTTATAGTTCGCTCAGACATTCTCGGCAAAGTGCAGCGCGACATTCCAACAATGCTGGACTACCGCACACACATCCCGGAACATTCCATGTTCAACACACCACCCGTGTTCTCCATTTACGTTATGAACAGAGTTCTGCACTGGCTCAAAAACCTGGGCGGCGTTGCGGAGATGGAAAAGATCAACAACAAAAAAGCCAACCTTCTCTACGATGCCTTGGATAATTCAAAACTGTTCAAAGGCACCGCCGCAAAAGAAGATCGCTCCACAATGAACATTCCATTCGTATTCAGAGACGAAGCTGTTCCCGCAGATAAAAAAGAAGAGATGGAAAAGAAATTCCTGAAAGCTGCGGTGGAAAAAGGCTTGGAACAATTAAAAGGCCATCGTTCCGTAGGCGGATTCAGAGCCAGCATTTACAATGCAATGCCTATGGAAGGCGTTGAAGCATTAGTTCAGTTCATGACTGACTTTAAGTAAATCATCAAAGCGCTATACTTTTCCACAGCCCTAAACTGTGGAAATTCTTTTTTTACGGTATCCGGTGCGCAAAACAAGCAAGCCTCATCCGCAGCCTTTAGCATTTCAATATCATTGTATGAATCGCCGGCGGCAAACACCTTGAAATTCAGAGATTTAAATGCTTCAACTGCACAGCGCTTTTGATTTTTCTGCCGAAGTTTGTAGCCCACAATCCTGTCATTTTCTACTTCCAAATTGTGGCAGAACAATGTGGGATAACCCAAATTTTTCATTATAGGCTTTGCGAATTGCGAAAATGTATCCGATAAAATTACCACCTGATACATGGTGCGAAGCTCGTCTAAAAATTTCCTTGCGCCGGGCAAAAGAGGCATGCCTTCTATAACGTTTTGTATATCCGAAAGCTTTATGCCATGTTCGTCTAAAATTTTCAAACGAAGCTGCATAAGCTCATCGTAATCGGCAATATCACGAGTTGTTAAACGAAGGGCTTCTATATCTGTGCGCTCGGCAACTGATATCCAAATTTCTGGGGAAAGAACCCCTTCCAAGTCAAGAACTACTATCACTGAGATACCGCTGGTTCGCTGTCAAATGCGTGGCATGCGCAGTTGCAAGCTGTGTTAAAACGTTTCCACAAAATTTTTGCCAGATGCATGGAAACATTGCCTGAGTCTCTCCATGCGGCTCTCAACGAATTTGTCTCAGACACAACCTCTGTGCGTGTGAGCTCCTTGTTCTGAGCCTTTGCCAAAAGATCCTCGGCCTGCTTGCACAGGTCTTCTTTCTTTTGCGCATTTATTTTGTCCAAATTGCTTCTGATTTCCTTTTGATCATTGTAAGTTGAGAAAAAGGACTGACCTAATTCGTTGAATTCATTGGATATTTCGGCCTCCGCAGCTCCGCAACGTCCGGTTTTCTCCCACTCAACCTGTAAATTGCGAACTGTTTGCAAAGTTCTGAATTTGAAGTTGCCCTGCTCCAAAATGGTTTTAAGCTGTTCCTTCAATCCGTGCTTCACTTCCCAGTTTTTATCCAGTTCCTTTGTCACTTCCGGATCGCTTTTGGAAGCGACTTCCCAAATGCGATCAGATATAGCAAAAAATCTCTCATTCAATTCCTTGGAATAACCGTTGTTTTCCAGAGCTTTCCACTCCTCTTCTATAGCCCTCCATGCAGCAACAGACTCCGCATTTGCAACATCAAAATTCAGAGCTTCAATCTTTTGGCACACTTCTTCTCTGGTTTTTCTGGTGGAATCGTAAAAGGCATTTCTGTTTTCAAAGAAAGTATCGCTCGCTTTTTTAAATCTTTGCAATAATTTCTCATATTGCTCGGCAGGAACAGAGCCGGCAGCCTTCCAGTCTGCGCTGAGTTTTGTGAATGCCTTGGGCGTGTTCTTCCAATCGGTGGAATTTGCAAGTGCCTCTGCTTCTTCGCAAAGTTTTTCCCTTGTGGCAATGCGCTCGTTTATCTGCTCACCTATGCGTTTTTTATATGCTTCCTGTTTTTTGAAGAAGGAATTTATAGCAGCTTGATAGCGTTCCCATATAACATGGTTGTTCACTTTGGGGACAAAACCGGTATTTTTCCATTTTGCCTGCAATTCCTGAACTCTTCTCAACTGGTCTGCCCATTCGCCTTCCGCCGCTGCAAGCTCTTCTATCTCTGCGCATATATCTTCTTTTATTTTCAGATTTTCTTCCTGCTCTTTTTCCTGCTCCTTTAGGAGCGGCGCAACGCTGTCCATAACCTTGTCCAGCCCGGCTTTGAAGCGTGGCCAAAGCTCTTGGGTTTTTGCCGTTGGCATATAGCCTGCGCCTTTCCATTGCTCTATCATGGTAAAAGCCTTTGCTCTGTTTTCCAAAGATATGGGCGCATTTGCAAGCTCTTCAATCTCTTTTATCAGTTGTTCTCTTATTTGCTCTGCATGCCACGAGGCCCATTCCTGCAAGTTCTGGAAACGGCTTGTAGCAGATCTGAATTCCTTGTAAATATTTTTGAACTGAAGTTTATTTTCTCCCACAATTTCTTTCCAGTCATAAAAAGCCTGCCTTATGCTTTGTGATATTTCGTTGAAATCACCGTTTTCATCAAGTTCATTTACGCTTTCTATTATGGCTTGCAATTGCTGCAATTTTGCATTGTATTCTTCTTCGCCCAATTTATATTCGGGCTTTTGCTCTTGGGATTCTTCTGCGATTTTTTCTTGGTGTTCCATATTTTCCTCTGGGGTGTCGTTTTGGGGAATTTCTTTGGCCGCTTCGGGGCTGCCATGTGGGGCCGCTTCGGGGCAACCACGTTGGGTTGCCCCTTCGGCGGATTTCTTCGCTTCTTCTGCGGCTTTCTTTGCCTTTTCTTCTTCTATTCGCTTTTGTTCTGCTATCATGTTTTCTTCGTGCTTTTCAAATATGGAATTTAGCTCCGGGCTAAGCAAGCCTTGGGCTGAGGCTTTTAGCCTTTGCATTTCCGCATTTACGGATAGAGGGTCTTTGTTTTCCAAAAGTCTTGCGGCGTGGGATAGCAATGCTTTTTGCTTTTGAGCCTGTAGCTCTGCCTGTTCTTTGGCGGGGTCTATTTTTGATGCGTGAATTGCAGCCAGTATTTCTTTTGCTTTGTTGCGCACGGAATCGAACTTTGATGTTTGGCAATTTGTTATTTCACTTTCGCTTTGCAATTTTTCAAGCGCAGCTAAAGCCACAGACTCATCTTGGTCTCCTTTGGCTACCTTAGCGAGCACTCCTTGATTGGAGGTGCTATACAGCAATTCCATGCGAACATTCATTGACTTTGCGCAGAGAAGCAATTCTTCCTTGTCTTTTGTAGGCATTTCTGCCAGTATTTTGTGAATTTCTTCGGAAGGGCCGTCTATGTGATTCTTTACCGTTTTAAACCAAAATTTTTTCAGAGTTTCTTTTATAACATTTTGCACTGATGCATCTTGTTCTGTTTTCAATAAATTGCTCAGATGATTTGTCGAAGATATTTTTTGAACTGCTATTTTCCTTATTTCAGCATCTTCATCATTTTTAGCAACCTCCAGAAGAGCATCTAAATCCGTAGAACTCAAACTTTGAACAGCTTGTTTACGCATTGCCAATTCTGAACTTTGCCACTTGGGCTTAAATACATCCAATAAACTCATAATAACCTCTTTTTTTATAAAAGTATATTCGAGGGTATAAAATAGAAAATGCCGAGTAGCACACTTAGCATTTACGTATAACGCCGGCTAATATTCCTGCTATGGAAAAATCTTCGCCTTCGCTGACGGTTATAGGAAAATACTTGGGGTTAGATGCTCTGAGCTCTATCTTATTCTCAGAGGGATGGTAATGTTTCAGCGTGGCATCACCGTCTATTATTGCAGCGACTATTTGCCCACGCTCCGCATTTTTTTGCATGCGTATGATTGCGATATCGCCGCTCAGAATACCGTCTCCGGTCATGGAATCCCCTTGCACTCTAAGGGCGAATATCTCGGAGTTGCGAGGAAGCATGGCCTGGTCAATGGTGAGAGTCTCTTCTATGTTTTCTTGAGCCAAAATGGGAGTTCCGGCGGCTATGCTGCCTATCACGGGCAAATGCGCAGTATGGGCAGAAGATGGAAACACTTTTTTGGGCAGTTCTATTCCCCGTGCCCTATTTGTGCGTTTTTTGATATATCCCTTTATTTCAAGGGCTTTCAAGGCATCTCTAACCCCATTAGTGCTTTTTATATTAAACCTCGCGCCAATTTCACGAATTGTAGGAGGATATTTGTGGGAAAGGATAAAATCCTTTATGTAGCCATATATGGCACGCTGACGATCTGTGAGTTCTTTCATAAGTGTAAATATAGAAAATACTGAACAAAGGTGCAGGTGTTTTGAGCAGTTGAGAGTGGAGAGTGGAGAGTGGAGAGTTTGCTATATTCTTGTCATGGCTGATTTTAAACAAACTGATGAGCCGCAAAGCGGCGAGACTATTGCTGTCATTATTACCAACCACGGGTTGATGAAATTGCGGCTGTTTCCCGAGATTGTTGGGGCGGCTGCCGAGAATTTTATAGAGCTTGCACGGCAGGGTAAGTATGACGGTTCGCCTTTTCACAGGGTTATAAAGGACTTTATGATTCAAGGCGGTGATTTTACAAACAAAAATGGCACCGGGGGCCATGCGGCTGAGGGTGAAGACAGCACAATCGGCGATGTTTATGATCCTCGCTTAAAGCATATTTACGGAGCGCTTTCTTGGGCAAAAACATCTGCGCCCAATTCCATAGGCAGCCAGTTCTTTATTGTACACGGCAAAGACGGAGCTCATTTTTTAGACCACCCCGAAGACGGCCATAACCACCAGGGCTACACCGTTTTTGGCCAATTGTACGAAGGCTTTGAAACGCTGGAAAACATAGCAACCGTTAAAACAGACAGCCGAGACCGCCCAAAAGAAGAAGTAGTAATAAGAAGCATTTCAATAGAAAACGTATGATTATAGTTGACTATGGCGCAGGCAATTTGACATCCGTCTATAATGCGTTAAAATATCTGCGCATAGACAGCGAAATCTCGAATAACCCCAAAAAAATAGAGAGCGCAGATAAAATAATATTTCCGGGAGTAGGCGCCGCAAAAGCCGCCATGGAAAATTTGAACAAAACAGGAATAGGCGAAGCGTTAAAAACCGCCGCAAAAAAAGGCACCCCAATTTTAGGAATATGCATAGGTTGCCAAATAATTTTAGACACCAGCGACGAAAATGGCATTGCCGTAGGGGCTGTCCCTTGTGGCAGCCCCGGAGCGCAATGCCTGGGCGGCAGCCCCAAAGTGCAATGCCTATCCATAATTCCCGGCCAAACAATAAAATTCAAAGACGAGCCAAATTTAAAAATTCCGCATATAGGCTGGAACCAGGTAAATTTCACAAAAGAACATCCTATATTCAAAGGCATTCCAAACAATTCAAACTTCTATTTTGTGCATTCCTACCACCCTAATTTAAGCGAAGAATACATTTACGGAACAACCACCTACGGCAGCCAAACATTCCCCAGCTTAATTGGAAAGGACAACGTAATAGCCGCTCAGTTCCATTTGGAAAAGAGCGGCGATCTTGGGCTGAAAGTTCTTAACGCCTTTGCACACGCTTTTTGATAGTATTATCTTCAAAGACAGAAGCCTTACCGGGAGTACCGCAGTCATTGCAAGAACGCATCCAGCCGAATTTCATGTCTGTGTGAGAACGCCTGAACATAAAGTCTAACATTTCGGCTTTCTCGCCGGTGTTATAGCAACCTTCGTATGGTATTTCCACAAGGTCAATTTTGAGAATGTAAACTCCATTCCCAAACTTCCTGCCGTTTTGCGAGAATGGGTAAATGTTAACACCTACATTAACCTGTCCATTTGAAGTCACAACATTGGAGTCTCCATAGTTATTGGCGGTAGGCATCTTGCAATTTTCGTCTTTGGGCAGATTCTTTAAATCTTCTGCCACTTCCGGAATATAATTGGGGCCTTGCGTTATATATCTGAACTCCTTTTCGGTCACTACTTCTCTATACTGCGTAACAAAGTTGCCAAGTTGGTCATAAACTATAACCGAAAGTTGGAAAGGTTGGTGTACAGGGAAGTTGAAGTTCAAGCAATTAATTTTTGCTTCTTGGCCTTTGATTAAGCTAACGCAACGTGTTGGCGCAAGTTGCATTGTGCCATTGACGCTTCCTTCGTTGGTTGGAGAGCCGCTAAAGCCGTTTTTGACAAATGGGTATCCGCCGGTTATTCCTGCGCCATTCACGCTGTTTTGTATTGACGGATCTGCTATGCCATACAAGCCATTATAGGAATTAGCAGAAGGCGGCAATCCAAAGAATTTGCCTTCTACAACTTCTTTCCAATCTGAGGTGCGGCCAGGAGCGCCTGCGCTGGGATAAGCAGTTAAAATCAGTTCTCCCGCTCTGTTTGCCGGAATTATATTGCCAACCGTGCCAAAGCTATTCACTGTGCCTTCGGGTGATTTCACTCCTTTAGGATTGAATTTCAAGCTGACAGCGTTTACGTTTGTTATATAGCCAACTGCTCCGTTGCCGTTTTTTCCATCGCCAAACAATTCACTTGGGAATGGGGGTTTCCAGGGGTCTGGGTCTGGGATGCTAGGTTTAAACGGCGCAAATTGAACAGTGCTTACATTCTTTGCCATTTCAATGGCATCTACCAATTTTTTGTTATTTCCTTTAACAACCAGAGATGAATCTGCAAGTGCAAAGTCTTTATTGTTATAGGGGAAATAACCTTCCGGAGGGAATTGTGCTTGATCATAAGACACATTAAAGCTGAGCGAGTCGCCGCTGCTCAAATCACGTTCTTGTTTTCCGGTGCAAACAACTTTGCCTTGTATTTCATAGAGCCATCTTTGTTCTGATATGCTATATATGCCATTTTTTATGTTTTCAAGCCTGTATCCGCAGATTGTGCTATCTTCTGCGAGTTTGACAATTATCGGGTAAATGGCAGTAGTTGAGTTAATAAATCTCTCTCTTATATCTTCTATATCAAGCTCGATATTTACAAACAGATCGGTAATGGCACTACCGTCGCTACCATACTCAGTTTTAGCACCGACAATACGAGGAGCCCGCATATCTTTCTCTCTAGGCACCCTGCTACCGACAAATCCACTAAGAGACATTTTGATTTTTAAATTTGCTTCAACGGTCTGTCTTTCCATATAGAAGAAATTCAGAGAATGCATTGAGCCTTCAACCCATCCTAAGCTATCAGCAAGTCTATTGATATTTATAGAGCCATTAAGCGCACCATGAATGCCACCTAAATCCACAACTAATTGACCATCTATAAATATCCACATATCATCATCACCGGTAAACTCAAAAACATCATTAGATGCTCTCTTGAAAAGAAATGTTCCCGCTCCAGTCATAGAATAATGGAAATTATGCGTTGTCCTTTGTTCGCAAGCTTCTCTAGTCTCTCCCGGTAGCCTGTTTCCACCATTAGTACCACATCCTCCCCTGTTGTTTTGCATACCCCAAGTTAAGTCAACGCCATTGCTATCTTTTTTTCCCTCGTATTTATCAAGTGGGAAAAAACCAGGTTCGTTACCAAATCCGTTCCAGTCCGTATTAGTAGTGGTATTGTATTCTACCAAATAAGTACCATCAGTCTGCAATTCAAATATTATTGAATCACCATCAATACGTTTTGAAGGCACCTTACCTCCGGCCTTTGTTCGTATGCTATCATCACTAAACCAAGATTCAATATAACCTTCGCTAACACAATTCCCTGTTCCCTGAAGGGGCCTAGCACAATAGCGATATACTATATGATCACGAGGATTATTGGGAAATTCCGTGTCTTCCATTAACCAATCTTCACCACAATTTTCCTTATCGTAAAATAAATTATTTTGAACCATTCTCCTAACCCCATTGCTACTACAGCCATGGCCTTGACCGCCAGTGCCAGGTTCAAAACCAGCAGCTGTATTCGGGTAGTCTCGGTAAATTACCTCCAAGGCAATGGTTCGGGGTAATGTATCTTGGGCAAATGCCACTGTGGATAGCACTATTAGCGCAAGGACGGAAATAGAAAGGGCTCGTTTCAGCATAGATAACTCCTGTTACGGTTCTATACACCTGATAAACTTATAAACTCATATAATATAGACATTTTTTACGCACATAATACATTTTTAGGCAAAAAAACTTGATTTTGGGGGCTTTTGGTCATTTTTACGTGATATTCGCTACAAAAACTGATACTTTTCAATAGGATTTGGAATTTTATCATAATCAAGAAATGGCGATTCGTATATCCTTAAGAAGTCTCCGCCAATCTCCACCTTTATTTTATAAGGTCCAAGTTTATTAGAAGGGCAGCCATTCGTGCCATCTATACATACAAAAGTTATAGTGCTATCCGAATCAAGTTCCCAAGAGCCATAATGATAACGAGGAGATTCCGCACGATCAAAGACATACGCCTTCACATTCTTTTCTTTGGAAAAGTTCAATATTGTTCTTCCACCGACATCAGAAGTATCAGAAGTATGAATGTCCCCAGGTTTTTTCTCAATAGCTTTAAGCACCCAATCCCCCAGCAAACATTCAACGGACACACCATTTTTGCACAGATCCGCATGGGTAGGGTCTGCAGCTTCGTCTGAGCAAGCCAACAGCGCCGTGCAAAAGCACAGCGCAAGGAATATATGGCATATACGAATTTGCATATATTTTATTTCTTCTCAGGCGAAGATCTCATCCAACCGAATTTAGTATCAGCATGATAGCGAACAAAGCCTGGTTTCACAAACATTGCTGCTCCGGCATTGTTTACGCAACCTTCATAAGGCATGTCAACTCTGTCTATCTTTAAGAGATAAACTCCATTGCCAAAACGACGGCCAGCTGCGGAGAATGGATAAATGTTCACATTGACCTTTACCATGCCGTTTATAGTTAAAGTATTCTTATGTCCAAAACCACCAGGAACATTTTGATTAGCAGTAGCTGAAGTTGGCCTTACGCAGTCAGAGCTAGCATTTATCAATTCAACTCCAGTATTCTCCAAAAAAGATGGTCCCTGCACAGCACTACGGAATTCCTGCTCGGTGACAGTTTCGCGGTATTGAGTTACAAAGTTGCCGAGCTGGTCGTAAACAGTAACTGCTATCTGGAATGGTTGTTTTGCTGCCAAGCTGAAATTCAAGCAGTTGATACGTGGTTTTTCCGGGTCTCCGTCTTGAATGCAACGTGTTGGAGCAACTTGAATACCACCAACCGAACTTTCGCCGGGGAAACCATTTTTTACAAAGGCATAACCACCATTTGGTTGCTGTACAGTTGGGTCTGCTACTCCATAAGGATAACCATCATAAGATACCGGTGGTAACCCGAAGAACTTTTGATACTCATCATTTTCCAGCCAATCTTTATAGGAAACTAATATATTATCTTTTGTTGGCACACCGGGAGCATTAGGATGCGCATTTGGGAATGAAGTTAAAATCAATTCTCCAGCCCTAGCCGCAGGAATAGGGGTACCTTTTACACCAAAGCCATGTACCGTTGTGTTGCCGGAGCCGTTAGGTAAAGCTTCCATTTGTCCAGTTGCCGGATTCCAAATTTGATTTATGGACGGGAATAACCCATTGCCATCAAACTTACCGGGCAAAGAACCTCCACCATCACTAAAGTTACCTCCGCCACTGCCTTTACCACCATCCGGGTTTCCTGTAAACCAAGAATCCATATCAAAATCCGGTTTCCTCGGGTCATTATCGGGTTTTTCCGGCTTAAAATCAATTGGCGGCAAATTAGTTACATTGATCTTCCAAGCCTTTGTGGTAGCCGGAGCCTTGCCTTCTGACATTATATACCAAGTCTCATCCGGCAAACCAAAACCTGCATGGTCAATAAAGCCATCAGATTCTATATCTTGACCTGCTTTTACATTGAAAGATAAAGAGTCACCCGAATTTAATGCATACAGAGTTGCATTGCAATCATTTTTGGTTTTGCATACTTCTCCTGTTATTGTATAAATATAACCATTTGAACCATCGGATTTAACGAACTCAATGGACCAAAGATTATATGCCCAAATCTCTCTTTCTCCAGCTTTGTGCATTATTATAGGATATTGCTCATTAGTATTCAAGAATTTAGTCATAGTTACCATATCCAATTTGGTAGTCACCCAAATCATAGTTTCAGTTGAGCCATCCGACTTTATCTCAGTTTCTGCTTTATTAATGCGTGGGGCTCCATAACGGGGTGGAGATAGATTAGTGATAGCCATTTTAAGTTGTATATTTGAACCATCTGTTTGGCGATCTGCGTAAAAGAAATTAATTACGTGTGTAGAATTTTCTCCCCAACCTTGTCTACCCGAAGCATAATCATCTATGTTAATTTTCGCAGGAGCAGCCAAATGATTGCCTCCTAAATCAACAACCAATTCTCCATCTATAAAAATCCACATATCATCATCACCCACAAATTCAAAAATATCGTTTTTCCCCGGTGCGTATTTAAATTCCGCAGAACCAGCTATTGTAAAGCCATAATTATGAAGTTTTCTCATTATGCCTCGGTTTTGCGCTGCAGTTCTAGCAGATTCAGGCCTTAGCTTACCACCAGAAGCGGCGTCAGATCCCCAAGAACCACTATTACCACCCGTGCCACCAGCAGCCACTCTCCAAGCAAAACAATCTTCGCCATAATCCCAATCCCAATGATTATACGCCCCTGGATTTTTATTAGGACACCAAACATTCAAACTCTGCATGCCAAAAGGACTATAATCCGGATTTGGAGATTTGCTTTTGTCTTCGTATTTATCTAATGGAAAATAACCATTGTCATGGCCATAGCCATTCCAATCCACATAAGTATTATAATCATGCTTAATCATATAGATAGGACTATTAGGGTCAACTCTTTTCAACTCCATTATACCGACTGTGTGCCTTGTATGGTCACCATTAGTAAACCACAGCGGCAAATCTTTACCATAACATGCTCCATTATCAGCGAATGGACGGGCACAAAGCTGACCTCTTATATATTGGGGATCAGTCTCTTCACCGACCATATTATCTTTATTGCATTGTGAATAATCAAGGTTTTGTTTCACCATGCCTCTAGTTACATAAACTTTATTACCCCAGCCACCTCTACACAACCGACCATTATCCGCCCTTTTTTCTATATCAGGGCCTTGTTTATAACCTCTTTTTTTTGCACGATTACTAAGTCCAGGGACTGTTACTTCGTCGCAATCATCATATTCTCCATACTCCAGCGGAGTTCCACCTCCTTTGTCACAAAAGCCATAATTACCACCAACGCATTGAATGCCATCACTAGAACTACAATTATAAACGCATATTTGATTGCTAGGGGTTGCATAACCGTTTGCGACATCAGCATTGCTGCCTGCACATTCTCCACCAGCATCCCTATCGGCATCAAACATTTCAAAACCATGATAACCAACAGGGAAATCACGTATTGTAATATCAATTGGCATAATATCATCTGCAAAAGCAGACATAGCTAATGCAAGAACAAGAGCGGATAATGATTTTTTTAGCATGGAGCCTCCATTGCGGATTATTAGTTACAATCTAAATATAGCTTTTTTTTTCCCACTTAGCAACATTTTTCACTAAAATTCACATTTTATGCATTTTTATGTGATTTTCGCAGGGATTTTTGCAAAAAACAGCTATTTTAAGACTATTACCTTGCGGTAAACTTCTCTATTTTATGAGTACTGCAATGAGCAAAAGCAGAATATTGACCTGCGGCTGCAGTTACTGCCATATTAACATTATTCGAGCTTGAAGCATCAACTGTTATCGTTCCACTTTTTTCATATACATCATAAAGGTCATTTGTAACAACTATAGAAGTTCCATCAAAAGTCCATGTTCCAATAACTTCTTGGTTCCATACTCCACCAGTAAATACATAGTCGCCATTTGCTCTTAATTCCAAAGAACCAGGCTGAGGACAATCAGTCGATTTAACACTTGAGGATTCATATACACCCAAAAAGTTCCAATCCCCCACAAGACAATCCCTAGTAATTGGTTTAGCAGAGCACAATTCTTGGCGATTTGGCTCAGACTTATCATCCGAGCATGCAAAAAGCGAAAGCGAGGCACAAGCGCAAAGCGCCAAAAAGCGGAAAGAAGATAATTTAATCATAATTATAAATATAATATTTTTTTTCGAAAAAAGCATAAAAATAACAAAAAATATGATTTTTTCACTTTTTTTGGCACTTTTTTTGAGAAAATCTTTTAAAATGCAGCTAAGGATATAACAGGATAAAATTGGAGATGCTCATTATGCTGCCAAAAAGAGGCAAAAACAGCCGTGCTTGCATACATGGCTATTGACTTGTGGCTTGCACTTAAGCTTATGGGCATGGCAACCCAAGCCTTCTCTTCGCTTCCGGCAAAGAAACGCCCTGCTCCAAAAGCGCAAACACTTTTCTATGGGTTTCATAGCAAATACACAAAATTTCTAATTCCTGCAAGCGTGCCTCAAGGCGCACGAAACCATTATGGACATGCTTACTCCGCAAGCTCGCGCAAGCATTACGCCAAAAGAGGCTAAATCAGCCGTGCTTGCATACGTGGCACAGTGATATAAGCCTTACAGCGAATCTTTACGGCAAATTTGTCCCGGAGCATTTCAAGGCAGGATTTGAGGAAGCCATAAAGGAGCGCAAGGAATTGCTGGAGTGGCTGGAGAATTGGTATTTTGATTAGGGATTTACTATTTTTCGTTATATGCGCGAATTCAACGTAACCGGTCTTTGCGTTCCAAGGCTGCATTATATGGCTGACACTTCTGAGAAGATCCGCCAGATTATTACAATGGTGGAGAAGGGCCAGTATTTCACCATAAACCGAGGCAGGCAATACGGCAAAACAACAACGCTTTCTCTGCTGGAAAAAGGATTGCCAAAAGAATACACAGTTATAAAAGTCAGCTTTGAAGGCGTAAGCGACAGCATGTTTGATGCAGAAGCTGATTTTTGCCAAGGAATTCTTAATGTATGCTCCAAATATTTTACAGAGAGAAATTTGCCTGGTTCTGAAGTTTGGGTAGATGAATCGGTTACAACTTTTGATTTGCTTGACGATTTTTTAACCAAAACTTGCAAGGACAAGAAAATAGTTTTGATGATAGATGAGGTGGACAAAACTTCCAATAATTTCATATTCTTGAAATTCTTGGGCATGCTTCGCGATAAATATCTGAAAAGAAATGACGGAGCTGGAGCGACTTTCCAGAGCGTTATTCTGGCTGGCGTTTACGACATCAAAAATCTCAAACTCAAAATGATACAGGCTGGCACTCATCAACTTCAAGACGGCGAGAAACGTATAAATTCGCCTTGGAACATAGCCATTGACTTCAAAGTTGATATGACACTAAACGAAAAAGAAATAGCTTCCATGCTTTCAGAATACGAAGGCGACCATAAAACAGGAATGGACATAGAAGTTATAGCCAACGAAATCAGGGCATATACCAACGGCTATCCGTACCTTGTTTCCAGAATTTGTCAATACATAGAAAATGATTTCAATAGAGACTGGACTGTGAACGGAGTTCAAAATGCAGTCAAGGAAATTCTTTATGAGCAAAGCACTCTGTTTGATGATTTGTTCAAAAACATAGAAAGCAATCCAGATTTGAAAGACCTGCTCAGGGAGCTTACGGTTGGAAACAGAGCTTATTCCTACAATGTTGACAACCAAGCGATTCAGATAGCCACTATTTATGGCATAGTTGAAAAAAGAGACAGGCTGGTAGCAATACACAACCGAATCTTTGAGGTTAGAATAACGAATTATTTTGCAACAGAAAAGGAGCAGCGAGACAGCAAATTGACACTGCGTGCTTCTGTGGAATGTGTAACCGCCGGAAACAAGCTTAATATGGAAATGCTTTTGAAAAGATTTGCTGAGCATTATTATGAAATGTACAATAGCAAAGACATAGATTTTTTGGAACGTGAATGCCGCTTGCTTTTTATAACATATTTAAGACCTTTCATAAACGGCACAGGTTTTTATCATTTGGAAAGCGAGACTAGGAGCGGCAAAAAAACAGACATTATAGTGGATTACAATTCCGAGCAGTTTATAGTTGAATTGAAGCTATGGTATGGGGAAGTTGCCCACGAGGAGGCTTTTGAGCAACTCGCTGGCTATTTGGAGAGCAAGAACAAAGATACCGGTTATCTGCTAACCTTTGATTTCCGAAAAGAGCAGAATGTGGGCAAACCGCAAGTCAAGTGGGTTGAGCATAAGGGCAAGAAGATTCTGGATGTGATAGTGGGGGTTTGATAGTTCACAATGGACACAATCATCGCCCTAGCCACTCCGCCTGGAAAAAGCGCAATAGCCGCTATCCGCATAAGCGGACCGGCTGTACGGGAAATATGCAAAACCGTTCTTCCGAACTTCAAAATGAAACCTAGAACGGCAACTCATGTAAAAACACCCATAGACAATTTAATAGCAATATATTTCCCTGCCCCCAATTCATACACAGGCGAAGATGTCTTGGAACTGTTCCCACATGGAAACCCATTCATAATCCGCAAACTGATAGAAGAAATCTGCAAAATTCAAGGTGTGCGCCCGGCAAACAAGGGCGAGTTCACACAGCGGGCGTTTTTAAACGGAAAAATGGACCTGACACAAGCCGAAGCCGTAGGCGATTTGTTATCAGCCCAAAACTCCCAAACCCTGGCAAATGCCCAAAGATTATTGAACGGCGAAATATCCGGCGAAATAAAAACATTGGCAGAAAACATAAAACAAATTTCAGCAACATTGGAATTGGAAGTGGATTTTGCGGAAGACATCATTATTAACCACGACCGTAGGGACAGCCCTATGCGGCTGCCCCTGTGCAACGATGTTCTGCAAAATTTGCAAAAATTAAAAAGCAGATTCAAATCAGCCCAAAACGAATTACCAAAAGCCGTTTTGTTTGGAGCGCCCAATGCAGGGAAATCCAGTTTGATAAACGCGCTGGTAAAAGAAGAACGGTTGCTTGTTAGCGAGACCCCCGGCACCACACGTGATTTTGTTGAAGTTCCGTTGCACCTGCCGGGCGGAGATATTTTGCTTATAGACACGGCTGGGCTTGCAAGCGAAGCACAAAGCGAAATCGATGAACGGGCCATGCAAAAAACAAACGATGTTTTAAACAAAGCAAATCTGAAAATATTGGTCGTTGACGGCAGCATTCCTTTGCCAAAAGAATTTGTGCAGTGGAAAGAAATTGCAGATATAATAGCAACAACACACGCAGAATTGGATAGCCTAACAAACCAAGGCATTGCCGAATTTAAACAAAAATTAAACACAATATTTTTTCCCAAAGAAGAAAGCGAAGAAGCCTGGATTACAAGCGAGCGGCAAATTTCCTGCATAAAAAAAGCGGAGGAATGCGTGCAAAGAGCTGTGCAGGCCGGGGCGGTTGAATTGGCGGCTTTTGAAATGCGTGAGGCGAGGAATGCGTTGTGCTCCGTAATCGGAGAAATATCCGATGAAAGCGTTTTAAATGCTATATTTAGCAGTTACTGCATAGGAAAGTGATATGCCATTTAGAATAATCTTTTTATGCCTTGCGTTTGCAATGACCTTGCACGCAACTGAATCTATATGCTCCGCTGATTTTAGCGAGTCCGGTGTGCTGCAAAGCAAAATGGAAATACGGCGGTTGATAATATCTACGGAGGTGAATAGCAATGATATAAATCAGCAAATAAGATGGGCAAAAGGCAGTGGCTGCTTGTATTTGCTGCAAGTGACGGCAACGCAGATTCGTGTTATGAACTTAAACACAGGAAATTATGTTCTTAAAAAAAAATACGATGCAAATTTTGAACAACTCGCAAACACATTGCAACACCCGGAATTTGTGGAGAGAAAAGAAGAAGCGATTGAAGAAAATTATGAAAAAACAGAAAAGATATTCAAAAGCAGATTTGCGTTTAATGCTTATCTATTGCCAGACTCACCGGAAGGCGCAAACGGATGGAGTTATAAAGCCGGAATCGTAATGAATTATCCAATTCGTGATAATATATTTTTTGCGCCGGAATTGAATTTTGTTGCAAGATATATAAGTTATGTTAATAATAATGACACCTATCGTACAAGAATAGCAGATTTTGGCATAAGCATTCCTGCGATGTTTAAAATTATGCCGTTTGGAGGCCCTTGGTTTTACTTGGAAGGCGGTGCTCAGTTAGAACTTGTGGCAACTAACTACGATTCAGCAACTAACTACGATTCAAGAACTCCTGTTGATTTTGGGCTCGCTTACGGATTGGGATGGCAATTGAGCGATGGTGAACTCGCAGTTGGTTTTAGAGGCATCTCAGGTTTAAATGATTTTGACAACATTCACGGTAAGCCTCTTACGATAGAGCTGGCTTTAGGCTGGACATCCTTGAAGGTCACTGCTCTAACGGCACTCATATTTGTCTCGGCTACTATTTTGAGACTCTAGATTTAAAGATTTTTCTATATTCACATCACGACTGCGGATGTGGTGGAATTGGTAGACACGCTAGATTCAGGTTCTAGTGCTGGCAACAGCATGAAGGTTCAAGTCCTTTCATCCGCATTAAAACCACTTTGATACC
>Ga0209755_10001307_pt1 | contig 39738 bp, 36 predicted proteins | sample TergutCo191P1_FD_187301 | JGI IMG/M metagenome (GOLD analysis project Ga0209755, IMG submission 187301) | Cornitermes sp. P1 segment gut microbial communities from Petit-Saut dam, French Guiana - Co191P1 (SPAdes) (version 2) | ecosystem: Host-associated > Arthropoda: Insects > Digestive system... | reverse complement strand
TTCCTTCCCGTCCAGTTTAGTTACTTTTATCATACTATATTACTGCTACCTCTTCAGCGTCAATAACTCCTGAAGCAATTGATCCGCCGTTTGAATGGTTCTTGAGTTGGCCTGAAAACCGCGCTGAGTAACAATCATGTCGACAAATTGATCGGCCATGTCAACGTTTGACATTTCCAACGCTCCGGCTACGATTTTTCCTTTGCCGGCAATACCGGAGGGACCGATGTTCGCGATGCCTGAGTTGTTAGAAACGCGGAAAGTATTATCGCCTGTTTTTTCAAGACCGCCCTGATTGACAAAGCTTGCCATCGCGACTTGAGCTAAAACTCTCGTGCTGCCATTGGAATAAATACCTGTGATAACGCCTGTGCCGTCAATTTTGAAGTTATCAAGATAACCCATTGTGCGGCCGTCCTGCTCTACCATTTTGGATGAGCTCGCTTCGGCGTACTGGGTGATTGACTGGGTAAAGCCGCCGACCTGCCCAAGATTCAAAACAAAATCCTGCCTGTAAGGCGTGCCGTCATCATTAGGATCGGCATTGGGTACGTCGTACGCGACATTCATCTGCACCTGTCCCGCCGCGCCTGAAACGTTGCCGTCTCCGTCTATCGCGGAAAGCAGAGTTCCGTTATTTGAAAAGTTCACGGTAAAGTTAGCGGGAGCTCCTGCCGCGGGAGGCTCTGCGCCAAACCCGATTGACGTATTGGTCGGGACTTCCGCCTGCGGATTTACAACAACAGCGGCATTCCAGCTGTTCGCGGTGCCGGGCACTCTTGTAAACTCAACCTGTAAAATATGTTTCTCGCCGAAAGAATCAAATATGTCGATTGTCGTAGACCATGTTGATCTTAAGATTTGCTCGCCTGTAGGATTTTCCGGTAATTCAGGAATACGTTTATCAAGGTTACATGCAAAGTTGACCAGGTTCGTCTCTCTTGCCGGGTCTTTTCCGCCTACGGGAATTTCGATCTGCTCAACCGGGCGGGAAACGTCAAGCACGGTGAAGCCTTCCATTTCTCTTGCCATCCAACCCTGAACTTTCATTCCGTTCGCGGGATTTACCAAAATGCCTTCACGATCGACACTGAACGCGCCCGCCCTTGTAAAGAGCTGTGTGCCTCTGTCGTCAAGAATAAAAAAGCCATTCCCCATAATCGCGAGGTCTGTCGGAACGGCTGTGGTCTGTAAAGCGCCCTGTATGTGAATAGTGTCGATGGACGCGATTGACATACCAAGACCGACTTCTTTCGGGTTTACGCCGCCGAGTTCCTCTGTGGGACGCGACGCGCCCTGAAGCTGCTGGTAGAAGATATCCTGAAAATTAACTCTTCCTCTTTTAAAACCTGTTGTGTTAACATTAGCAATGTTATTACCGACAACATCCATTCTGGTCTGATGATTTTGAAGACCGGAAACACCTGAAAACAATGATCGCATCATAAAAAATTTTCTCCTTAGTTATCAGCAAAAACTTTGCTGACATTATCCCAATTGTAAAAGCTTCCGTTCACCAAAACTTCAGGCGTTTCTCCTCTTGTTACTGCCTGAACTACTCCCTGTATAAGACGTTCTCCTTCAATAATTTCCACATTCTTTCCGAGCGATGTTGACGCTTCGTTTCCCATCAACATAGAGGTAAGTTTTGAGAAATTATTTGCCATTCCCGTCATTTGTTCCAATGTTGAAAATTGCGCCATCTGCGCGATGAATTGCTTGTCTTCCATCGGCGCAGTCGGATCCTGAAACTTAAGCTGAGTAATGAGTATCGATAAAAAATCATCCTTTCCCAGACTTTGCTGAGGCTGACGATCCGGATTCACACTGAGGTTAAAATCACGGACAAGTTTATCAAGATCGAGTCTTTCCTGCGAACTTATCATCGGTATTTGAATATCCATATAATCTCCTGTTTTAAAATTTTAAAATCTCAGGCTAACATATTTACATAGCCCGCGCCGTTTACCTCGCGTCCGAAAATATCAATTGGAGCTTCAATTCCAAAACTTGCGCTGTCACGAAGCGAATCTTCATAACCGTAAGCCGCAACCCCGGACGCAAAAGGATTTTCTTCCTGCTGCCATTCGTTATTTCCGCCGTCTGAAAGCGACAGATTCAGATTTGCGTCGGCAAAACCTGATTCTTTAAAAGCCTGCTCCAACGCGGCTAATTCCTTTCGGAATGCGTTCAGGGCTTCTTCGCTTTCTACAAGAATAACTCCCGTAATCTTGTTGTCGGCCATTTCAAGGTGTATCTTTACATTTCCAAGACTTTCGGGTCTTAAAGCAAGGCGGATGGTACTCTCCCCGCCGTCGCGCAGGGCCATTGAGGCATGACGGACAATGTCGCCGTTAAAGTTCTGGTGCAGCTCGCGGGCAAGCATGTTTTCCAGCGCCGACGCGGATTTCGCTTCCCATGTTGTCTGCGAAGCCTGTCCCGCGTTGTTAAAATCGGGAAGGCGTAACTCAAGCGTCATCTCATTCGGGGAGGCGTCTGTCACACGGGTTACCGCGGCTTCGGCTGTCATAAAAGAGCGGTTTTGAGACGCGTCAACCATTGTGCGCTGATCCCGTATCTCAAAAGCAATTCTGTCGCGGCGGGAGAGCTTTCGAAGCTCGTCAAGCCTGCCGCCCTCATAGAAGCGTTCCTCTTTGCTTCGTGAAGATTCCGCGTTTTCTTTGCCTGCGTTTCTGATTGAAGAGATAATTGACGCGATGTCGCTGTCTTTTCGTTCTGTTTTTGAAAGCGTATCCGCCTGATTGTTTTCCGCCGCGGCGCGTTTTTTGTTAGCGGCTATTTCAGCGGCAAGAGCTTCTTCAATACCCTGATTTGCGGATCCGCCTGACGCCGTCTTTTCAGCCGATTGCGCGGCTAAAATGTCGCTTGACTTTTGATTGGATGCCGCGTCTTTTTTTGTTAAAGAAGCGTTAGCGTTTTTCAAATTTAATTCTTCCGCGGAGAGTTCCGTTTGTAAATCGGCGGTATCATCGGCGGAAATTGAGAAATCTGTTTGAGCCGCGCCTGCTGAATGCGAATTTTCAAAAGCCCTGGCAAGCAGAATCTCATCAAACTCTGTTTTGCTGTTTAAGTCAATATTAAAACCATGATCGATTTCAATATTTTCAGATAGTCCAATATTGGAGAATTCAATGTTTAAACCGTTATCATCCATTTCACCGGTAAAAACGCCAAACTCTTCAATTGCTAATTCTTCCGAAATTTGCGTATCGGAAGAATCCGCAGGCGTAACATTGCCATTTAGTAATCCTGCTAAAATTTCGGCAAAGCTGCCTGTTTGTTTTTCATCTTCTTCTGTTTCCTGAATTTGCCGTGAGTCGTTAATGTCTTGAATAAAAGAAACAGGGTCTGATACAACAGGTTCTGTATAGGCGGCAATGGCTATCACCAACCGGCCTCCTTAATGGAAGATTTCCGGAAGTGAAGTCAAAGACTTAAGCCTTCTGCTTAAGAATTAGACCAGCAAACGAGGTTACAGATTGGGCGGCCTGCCTGCCATTTTTCTTTGCAGTTCAGCGGCGCGCGCCGGCTCCATCAGGGAGAACCAGAAGGACACAATGGACGTGGTTCCTTCGGCTCTCGCAATTTCCTCAGTCTTCCGGAGAACATCGATGGCATCCTGATCATCCAGCGCGGCGATAATACCAACCGCGTTTTGCGGCGGCATACCGGTCAGATACCTGGCATTTTGCTCGACATTCCTATCTTTATTTTCGGCATCTAAACTTTTAGCTCTGAGAGAATTTTCACGCTCATCAAGCGCATTTTGCCGTTCCTCAAGTTCCTGCGCCATCTGCACAATTTGCCCGTAGCGGCTGTCCATTTCACCCTGCTTGATATCCATTTCCATGTTCCGCAGTTCAATCGCCTCAAGCCGAATTGCAAGCCGCTCGGCGTCAAGATCGAGAATTTCATCAGCAGTTGTTCTAGGTTGAGTCCTGCCTTCCCCGGGTAAAAACGGAATAAATCTGTAAACAGGGGCAAGCACGGTTTTAGCGTCAATAACGTTAAGATAATCGAACCAAAAAAGACCGCCCACAGCCAGTATTATAACGAGCAGTAAAAGAAGTATAGTTTTGCCTATCATTTTAATTCTCCCAAATCTAAAGACAGTATATACTATGTTCGGTAAAATGGGAAGGTTTCTTTAATGAACATAGTAGAATCATTTTAATTTTCCTGTTATAATTTATAATGCTCGAAAACATAAAAGGCGCAGCATTTGATCTGGACGGTACACTTTACCCCAACTACCGCCTGAATAGCAGGTTAATACCGTTTATATTGAAAGAAGGCCGTCTGCTGTCGGCTTTTGGCAAAGCCAGAACCATCATCCGCAAAGAGCAGGAAAAAAGTCTAAAAGACCAGACGCAATCTTCAACCTCAACATCCCGGTTCTTAAATCCCGGCTCCCGATTTCCCGCATCAGACTTCTATAAATTTCAAGCAGAAATAACCGCTAAAATACTTTCTGTTAATCCTGAACAATTAAAAGATAAAATCGAACGCCTTATTTACAGAGGATGGGAACCGTTTTTTAAAGCAATTAAACTTTTTAAGGGGGTGATTGAAACGCTTGAAGCGCTAAAGAAAGCCGGTTTTAAAATGGGGCTAATGTCTGATTTTCCGCCTGAGAGAAAATTGGAATATTTGGGGATTTCCGGGTTTTGGGACGTCGTTCAATGTTCCGAGTATTCGGGGGTAATTAAGCCTCATCCTTTGTCGTTCAACAAACTTGCCGAAGCCATGTCTCTGCCGCCGGAAAATATCCTTTATATAGGAAACAGTCATTCCTACGACATAAGAGGAGCGGCGGGAGTCGGAATGAAAACAGCATGGTTAAAACCTGTTCTGAGCGAAAAAAAAGACCCAAAACCTGATTTTTCTTTCACAAACTATCGTCAATTATTAAATTTTATGATACATTAAATATATATAGTATTATCAGGGAGGGAGTATAATACTGATGATTTTTACAGTTGGAAATATTATAACACTTGCCATAGTCGTGTGTTTTCTCATCCTTTACAGAGTGACGGATAAAAGTTTCCGTTCGGTAGAGAAGGTAAAAAAATTCGCCGAAAAGTGCAAAGAAGAGATTGCGGCTTTTGTCGAAGAAAAAGGCATGGCAGTAAAGAATTTCGGCATTGATTTGGATGTGGAAAGAAAAGCCGCCGCCCAATTGATGAAAGATATCCAGCAGCTCACGGAAGATGAACTTGCCAAAAAATCTGAAGCAATAACGCGGATTGAAGGGCACATTCATGCTTTCGAATCATCCCTTAAAGAACTTTTCGGAATGACAGATCGGGTTCAGGAAAACCTGAACCGCATAAGGGATGAATCCGCTTTTGTTGAGAACACAAACAAGAGAATAAGCGAAGCGCGGGAGAAATTCGATCAGGTTGAGAAGGCGCTGGAATCCGCCGTAAAAAATCTTCATGAAACCGAAGCCCGCCTTGAAATAAAAAACAACGATTTCTTAGAGCAGGCAGCCAAAGATGTAATAATGTCGGCAAAAACATATATCTCCGATTTTGAGGCAACAGCTCAGGTGATTGAGCAAAAGATCGAAGAACACAGGGACGCTGTTATCAAAGTTGAAAAAGATCGGGAAGCTAATCTTACCCACGATATTGAACAGATAAAAAAACTTTTAAAAGACGCCGGAGAGAACGCCGCTAAAAAAGCTGACAAGATAGAAGACGCCGCTGTTGTAAAGTTCCGCGAACAGGCACAAGAGCGCGTTAATCAGATAAAATCCTTTTTTGACGAGAAACTTAAAGCGACGCAGGATACTTTAAAAACCGAACAGTCGGCGATAAGCGAAAAACTTAAAACAATTCATGAAAAATGCAATACGGAAATACTTGATATCACTACAAAGCAGAAGACTTTACTTCATGATTGGACAAAAGAATCGTCGGAACTGGAAAGCATGGCTAAAAAACAAAAAGAAACTATTTTAACTTCTCTTGCGCGCCAGCAGGAAGAAGTTTCAAGCGCTCTCGCGAAAGAAAAGGAAACCATCAATTCCTCTCTATTGCAACAGCAGAATGACTGGAAACAGAATTTATTTGAAATAAAGAAATCGGCGGAAAAACAACGCAAGGAGATGGACTCAGGTTTAACTTTTTCAAAATCGGAATTAAACCAGGCAATTATTGATTTGCGCACAAAGTCGCAAACAGCGTTAAAACAGCAACATGATGAACTGGATGCGGCAATTAAGCAGCATCAGAAAGAAATCGTAACGTCAATCGCCGATATTAAAGAAAGATCGGGTAACGCTGTTATACAACAACAGTACGAAATGAACGAAGTTCTGTCAAAGCTTAATACTTCGCTTTCCGAATTGCAGGCGCAATCAATGAATCTGCAAAAGCAGCACCAGAGCGAGTTAGACGAATTACTCAGAGAAACAAAAGAACAATCCGGAGCTGCCCTTAGTCAACAGCAGAATGAGATCAACTTTGTCCTTATCACCATGAAAGAAAATTCTGAAACTTCATTAAGAACGCAGCAGGAAGAACTTTCCTCATCAATAAAAAATGTAAAGGAAAAATCAGAAGAAATCATCTTACGGCATCAGAATGAACTTGACACGATTCTCGCGGGGCTTTCTGAAAATTCCAATTCCGCGATTAACTCGCAGCAAAAAGAAATTTTCTCAGCTCTCAGCGCTATAAAGGAAAAATCGGAAACTTCAATCATTCAGCAAGAAAGCGAATTGTCCGCGGCTCTAAGCGCTGTAAAAGAAAAATCGGAAACTTCAATTAGTCAGCAGGAAGGCGAATTGTCCGCGGCTCTCGGCGCTATAAAAGAAAAATCTGAAACTTCAATTAGTCAGCAGCAACGCGAATTGTCCGCGGCTCTCAGCGCTATAAAAGAAAAATCGGAAACTTCAATTAATCAGCAGCAAGGCGAATTGTCCGCGGCTCTCAGTGGTATAAAAGAAAAATCGGAGACTTTAATTAGTCAGCATGAAGGCGAATTGTCCGAGACTCTCAGCGTTATAAAAGAAAAATCGGAGACTTTAATGAGTCAGCAGCAAGGCGAATTGTCCGCGGCTCTCAGCGCTATAAAAGAAAAATCGGAAACTTCAATTAGTCAGCAGCAAGGCGAATTGTCCGCGGCTCTCAGCACTATAAAAGAAAAATCTGAAACTTCAATTAGTCAGCAGGAAGGCGAATTGTCTGCGGCTCTCAGCGCTATAAAAGAAAAATCGGAGACTTCAATTAGTCAGCAGGAAGGCGAATTGTCCGCGGCTCTCAGCGCTATAAAAGAAAAATCGGAGACTTCAATTAATCATCAGCAAAATGAATTATCCGCGGCTCTAAGAGGAGTCAAAGAGAAATCTTATGCATCTATAAGAGAACAGCATAATGAAGTCAGCAGCGCCCTGAAAACACTGATAGAGGACACAAACACTTCTGTCAAAGCGCAGCAGGAACAGCTTTCCTCAGCGCTCGGCGAACTGAAACAAAACACCGAAACTTCCGTCAAAGCGCAGCAGGAACGGCTTTCCTCAGCCCTCAGCGAGCTGAAAGAAACCGCCGAAACCTCTGTTAAAGCGCAGCAGAATGAACTTTCATTAACGTTAAGTGAAATTAAACAGAAATCTTATACTTCTATCAGAGAGCATCAGAATGAAATTAATCTTTCTTTAAGCACATTGATAAACGACACGGACACCTCTGTTAAATCACAGCAGGAGCTTCTTTCTTCATCGCTCAATATTTTAAAAATAAACACCGAAACCTCCGTCAATGCGCAGCATGATCAGCTGTCTTCCGTGCTCAGTGAACTGAAAGAAAATACCGAAGCCTCCGTTAAAGAACAGCAGGAGCTGCTTTCTTCGTCAATCAGCGAGTTAAAAAATAATACGGAAACTTCTTTAAAATCACAGCATGAGGAGCTCTCAACAACGCTTAGCGAGATTAGGCAAAAATCTTATACTTCTATCAGAGAACAGCAGAGTGAAATTAATATCGCCCTGAAAACATTGAAAGAAGATACCGATACATCCTTCAAATCGCAGCAGAGTGAGCTTGTGTCGGCAATCAGCGCGTTTAAAGCTAATTTAAACGCTTCTATAAAAGAACAGCAGGAAGAACTTTCAACAACTCTCAGTGAAATAAAAGAAAAAACCGAAGCTTCTGTCATGAAGCAGCAAAATGAAATTAATACATCATTACTTGAAGTAAAAACAAAATCAAGCGCCGCCATTGCGACTCAACATGAAGGCATTGATTCTTCCCTTAACAAGCAGATGGAAACATGGAAACGCCTTTGCGCGGATACGGAACAAAAAATAATCGCTACGAGCGAAAAACAAATTGACGAATACAGCAAAGCTCACGCCGAGTCGATAAGGCAGCTTCAAAATCTTGCGGATGACGCAGCAAAATTAGAAAATGAACTTCGCAAATCTATGCAGAAATCCATTGTGAGAGTCAAAGAAGACTTCAGCCTTTTTGAAAAAGATTCCGAAGCAAACATGAAAACTGCTTCCGATGCGTTTGACGAGCAGGTCTTGGCTCTTCGCAGAGAACTTGAAGAAGCGGACAAAGAACTTGACAACTTAAGACATCAGGCTGCCGGTCAAGTTTCCGAAAAATTAATCACTTTTGAAAATGAATTTACAGCAGAACTTGGAAAACGCGCTTCTGAAATGGGGAGACAAATCGCGGACTGGCAAACAGGTATTCAGGAACGCTTTACAAACAGCGAAGAAAAAATCACACAGGACTGGAAGGTTACGGAAGATCGCATAACATCGGATCAGATGAAAGCCGTTACCGACATGGGTGAAAGACTAACATCCGAACTTATAAGGCTTAAACAGGAAGCTTCCGCTTTTGAAATGGGCATCAGGGAAGAAATGCGAAGCGTTGATGAAGCGCGCTCATCTTTCGCCGAACAGCTTAAACTTGACATGGCGGAAATGCGGGTCTCCGCGGAAAGCGAAGTCAGAACACAGATTGGCAATTATCAGATTACCATGCGGGAAACGCTACTTCAGAAACAGAGAGAGCTGGAAAAAGAACTTGAAGATATTTCCCAGTACTGCGGCGCCGAATACGCTTCGCTTGAAGATAATGCGCGTAACACACGCCAGGCTCTGGACGACTGGCAGAGCCAGTATATGTCAAGAATGCGGGAGATGGACGGCACCCTTGAAAAACTTGGACGCAACAGCAGAGAGCTTGCTGCGGAGAGCGACGAGCGTGTCTCGCTATTCCGCGCAAGCCTTGATGATATCCGCAAGGAACTCAACGCACAGAAGAAAATATTTGATCAAACAGAAGAACTCAAACAGGAACTTGACAGGCGCATGGAGGAAACAAACGTTAATCTAAACCGCCTTGAACAGCGGAAAAACGAAATCGCGCAGCTTGAAAACGATTTAAATCATGTCAGACGGCTGGGAGACGATGTAAACAACAAGATGACAAGATTCCTTTCAGAGAACAAGCGCATCGAACTCATGGAAGAAACATTTAACCGCCTTATAAAAACTTCTGTCGAAGTTGAAGAAAAACTCAGATCTGTAACAACATCAAATGACACAATTCAGGCTGAGCAGGTCAAGATACGAAAAATAGAAGACGCGTTAAAAGAGACTGAGGATAAATACATACGCATTGAGAAGAAAAACGATGTTCTTGACGAAACAACCGAAGGTATCGATCGCAATTTTAAATTATTGCAAAAGACAGAAACCCTTATTAAAAACGCGGATAATACTATATCGGCTCTTACAAATCAATTTGACAAACTTACTGCATCAATAGAAACAATGGCTCAGCAGGACGAAAAAGCGGCAGACGCGATTGATAAGATATCCACTCTGGAAGATTCTCTTGATCAAATTGAAGAGCGCATAACAGAGATGAATACTGCGCGCGAATGGATTGCGAATATTGAAACCAGACTGAATAAGACAAAGAAGGACGCTCAGGAATATGTAAAACTGTTTGGAGACCTTATCAACCGCGAAAAGGGCAAAAAGAAAGAACAGGAGAGCGCTCCGCTTCCGCAGGATCGCGACAACATCAGACGTTTAAGGGATCAAGGCTGGACAACTGAACAAATAGCAAACGCAATGGGCAGATCAATCGGTGAAATTGAACTTACGCTGGAACTTATATCAAGAGAAAAATGACAAAAGAGAACTGGAACCATTTTACCAGAGCAAGAGAATCATTTCGCAACTTAGTTAAAAATATTTCGCGGTCACTTCCAACGTTACGCGATATTCAGCAGCAATTTGTTAACAGCCGATCAGACGGGAAAAATTCAGTTTATACGGTTGAAACGCCGGTTGTGTACAATACAGCGCTTGATGATGTTTCAATTGATGACGAGATTAAATTGATATTGGTCGCGGATAATCCGGGGCGCCGGGAACAGGCGGCGGAAAACAGGCGCTACCTTGTCGGACCGTCGGGGAAAATTGCGAATAAGTTTTTTTGCGATAATCCGGCGCTTGGAATTAGTTATCACAAAAACGTAATAATACTAAATAAAACGCCGATTCACTCCCCTAGAACAGCGGAATTACGCCAATTGTGCATTTTAGAAGAGGAAACAGGCAAAAACTCAATTACCATCGCTTTGGAAGAATCCCAAAAAACAATGGCTTCGCTTCTTTTAGAATTCCATGAAGCGCTTGTCTGTCCTGTCTGGATAACCGGCTATTCGGAAATGCGCAAAGGCGGTATTTTTAAAAGCTACACGGAAAGTGTGAAGGAGTTATACGCCGGTAAAAAAGAAATGTATAAACAGATTTACATTTACCGCCATTTCTCCATGAACCAGTTTACAATTGATTTGAAACAGCAAACTTTGCCGGAAGAAACTGTTATTAAAAGCCTGAAACGGATTGGCTCGGCGTATAGACAGAGGATATTAGATTAAACAGAAAGATTTTATAAATATTTTCCTGATAACTCAATAAACCTCTCCTGCGATTTTGTCTTTAACTTTTCTTTATAAACAAAACTTTTATCAAATTTTTCCGTTTCATTTCCGTCAATCTCGTATACCTTACCTTCGTTAAATATCCCTTTTATCCCATTTAAGGCATTATAATATAATTCCAACACTTGCAAAGAAGCGGGAAATTTGCCTTCCTTATTTGTTATATTAAATTCTTTTGAAACTTTAAATCCAAATCTTTTATAATATTCCGGATCGCCGTATATTAGAATCGCTTTATACCCCATTTCTTTAGACAACTGTATCGTATGATTAATCAATTTTGAACCAATTCCTTGATTTTGATATTCGGGTAAAACGCTCACAGGACCGAATGTTAATACGATATATTCTTTTTCATTATCGATTATCTTAGCTTTGGCATAGACAATATTGCCGACAATTTTTCCATTATGAAGAGCGACAAAATCCAAATTGCGGACAAACTCTTTCGCGCTGCGCATTTTATGAATTAACAAATGTTCATCCGCACCGGGAAGATAAACGTTCCAGAAAGCGTCTCTTGTCAGTTCTTCAACAATACGGCGGTCTTTTTCATCTTCAGGTCTTAAGAATATTTGCATAATTGTTAAAGCTCCAAGCCTCCTCTTATCGTTAACCTCCCGTCAACCACAGGAGCAATTACCGCTCCCTGAGCAGCAATATACTCAATCACAGCATATGACAGCAAGATCGACGTATTAAAACGATCCGCCGCGTTTCGCATAACGTCATAGCCGTCTCCTCCGCCAAGAATGTAATCGTTTGTGCAAAAACGGTATATCCGATCCGGCACAACATTCCCGCCTCCTATTGTTAACTCTCTTATTGTTCCGCTTCCGAAAGTTTTATCAACAATTAAGCGGACATCACCGGAAAACTGCGGGAAACCGCCGTTTCCCTGCGGAATTGTCGCAATAAAATCGAATAATTCTATAATTTGAGCGCCTGTCATAGAAACAATATAAAGGTAGTTGTCAAAAGGAAGTATCGTTAAAATCCGCTCGCGTGTTATCGGCCCCGCGGGAAGTTCCGCGCGGATATTTCCTCCGTTGTGAAAAGCAAAATCAATTTGCTGATTGTAAACATTTCTGAAAAACCAGACATTCGCGTCTGTAATAAGGTTGCCGATTGCCGTCTCTTTGTAACGCGTTAAACGGTTTCCGAATACAAATGTTTCCGCCGCAGTCCCTATTACCTCTTTTAAAATGACATTGGCTCCTTCAATATAGGGCGCGAGCATTTCGCTCACCTCCGCGTCAGGGCTAATCAGCGAAGGAATCCGGAGAAAGCCGGCAAGTGTTTCGCTCACTTCCGCGTCAGGACCAATCGGCACAGGAGCCCAGTAAAAGCTTGAAAGCTTTCCATCCTTCACAGTTATCCTGCCGTAACCAATATATTTACCCCATTCATTTGCGGAAACAACCCGTGTGTCGCCGGCTATTTTAGGCGTATTAAAAAATGAATGCGAATGACCGTCAATAATTATATCTATCCCTTCAATTCGTTTTGCCAGTTCAATTGACGTTATGTGTTCTTCTGACTCCTTCACATCACCCATGTGAGTTAAACCGATAACAATGTCAACCTTTTCTGTATTACGTAAAATATCAACGGCCGCGCCGGCGGCTTCCAGCTCATTGATAAAAACAAGCGAGTTGTCAGGGCTTGCGATAATGCGGGTGCGCAATGTTGTAATACCGAAAATGCCTACCGAGAAATTGCCGTAGCGTTTAACGACATACCGGTTTCCGCCAAGAAAGACGCCGTTTTCTTTTTTTATATTGGACGAGACAAACGGGAAACCGGCAAGGGCAATTTGCGCTTCAAGTTTTTCTTGCGAGCCGTCAAACTCGTGGTTTCCGAAGGTGACTGCGTCATAACCCATTATGTTAAAACTAAGAATATCCGGCTCCGCGTTGTACATATTTGAAAGAGCGCTTCCCGTGTTAAAGTCCCCTGCATCAAGCAGAAGGACATTGGGGTTAGCGGATTTTACCGCTCTGACAAACGCGGCAAGTTCCGCTGCACCGCCGCGCCCGTTATTAGGAAGCAGATTGCCGTGTAAATCGTTGGTATGAAGCAGGATAAGTTCTCCACTTCTTTCGATACCGGAAGAGACTTCGTTCAGGCTGTCCCGAATCGGCGCGGAATGAAGAACAAACGGAGTTTGAATACACGTTAACAAAAAAACAACTAAAAAAAGGAAACGTCGTTTTTTCATTTTCTTTCCAGGTCGCTGTTTGTTGTAACTTTTACTTCCATCACCCTATGCTTTACAAGCTTTAACGCTTTTATTGTTAAATGTTCCCATGTTAAAATCTCGCCTATATGCGGCAGCCTGCCAAGGGTTTCCATAATCCAATTCGCTACGGTTGTGTCGGGTATTTCCTCTTTATCAATCTTTTGCTCAAGCGGGCGGGAAACATCTTCACCGCTTTGCGCGGGAAACTTCGCCGCATGAATCGGCTCGGCGGCGGGTTCAGAAAGGGAATCTTCGCTCTTTTGAAGATCCCCGCCGTTTAGCTCCGCATTAGATGAGCTATCCGAAGTTTCTTCGCCGAGAGGAGGGGAAATCGCTTCCAGCATGTCTTTAAAATTCAAACTGCCAAGAACGATCCAGCCGCCGTCATCGGCTCTTTTAACAGGCTCGACTACCTCGTCATGTTCGTCCCAGATTTCACCTACCAATTCTTCTACAATGTCCTCTACTGTGACAATTCCCAAAGTACCGCCGTGTTCGTCAACAACAACCGCCATGTGCGATTGTTTTTCCTGCAGTGTCTTTAGAAGATCTCTAACCTTTATCGTCTTTGCGATAAAAACAACAGGTTTTATAATTTCTGACAGAGTTTTTTTTCCTTTCATCACTTCATGATAAAAATCTTTAAGTAAAATAATTCCTGTTATATTGTCGATTGAACCCTGAAAAACAGGCAGGCGCGAAAACCCGGTCTCCATAAATTTCTGATCAATTTCTTCAATCGTGCTTATATTCGAAATCGCTACGACATCAACACGGGGCGTAATAATCCCCGCAACTTTAAGATCATCAAACCCAATCACCTGACGGATCATCTGCTCTTCACGGATATTGATGCCGCCTTCGTGACGAACCTCCTCAACATAAGTTAAAAGCTCATCCTCGGTTGTGCCGCGATCAACTTTTACAGGAAAAATTATCATCAGTAATTTTTTCCACGCTGTTGTCAAACAAGTAATCGGCGTCAGGATAAAAATAAAAAAATTCAGAACAGGGGCGGCTCTAAGAGCGGCTAATTCGGGGGCTTCCTTCGCCAAAACTTTCGGAGAAATATCGCAAAAAAGCATGAGAAGGACAGTCATTACAAGAGTTGCTACACTTACGCCCGACTCTCCGAAAAGGTTAATAAAAAGAGCCGTTGCCAGAGCGGCAGACGCGACATTTACAGCGTTATTTCCGATTAGCACACTGGATAAAATTTTATCATAAGTTTCCAGCATTTTAAGCGCGAGGCGCGCCCGCTTGCTCTTTGCGGCAAGGCTTTTCAATTTTATGCGGTTTAGAGCCGAAAAAGCCATTTCGCAGCTGGAAAAAAAAGCGGAAAAACACAATAACACGACAACCGCAATAATCAGAGGAATATTATTTGAACTCACCGCAGCTTCCGGAGGAACAGTATTTGAAATCGCCGCGTCTTCCATAAAAAGGCGCCGATCGGATTCGAACCGATGCATAACGGTTTTGCAGACCGCTCCCTTACCACTTGGGTACGGCGCCGATTGTCTATATAAATTATATAAATACGGAATAATTGTCAAGGGGGGAAACCTGACTTAAAAACCAACGATCTATCAGAAATTTACATATTCATGAATAAACCGCAGCGCGAACTGCTGTATACCGTTAAAATATTTATCAATAAATTCAACAAGTTCAACGCCAACATAACGAAAATGCCAGCTCTCCCAGTTATAACCTGTGACAGCTTCGTAACCGCCGGGATACGAAAGCGACCAGCCGAATCTTGACGCGTTTTTTGAAAGCCAGATACCTTGCGGTGTTCCCGCAAAAGCGTTATTAACAGAACCAAAGTCGATAGTCAGACCCAGCTGGTGCTGACTGTAACCTGGTTTGGCAGAAACCCTGTCTGCTTCCCGCTGTCCCATATTCCGCACATGCATTGAGTAAGATTGATTCTGCCGCGTATATGAACGGTATGCGTATGAGATTATCAATGTTATTCCTTCTCTTCTGGCGGCAGCAGCCATCTCTTCGAGCGAATCGGCAGCCATACCGCGCAGCATGAGGATTTCATTGTTATTTAAAGTGTATGAGCCGTTCTTTAATTGAACAAGATCGTCCGGTTCATAACTTGCGCCAAGCGGATGCTCTTTGTCTACCAGCTTCCACAAATATGAATCTTTCAGAAGGATTGCCTCAAGTTCATTGATAAAATCATTGCTTTGTAAAATATTTTCCCGAATTTTTTCATGAATATCCCGCGGTAATTTTGAGCCGGACAGCGCGTTTGCCAAACGAACGGAAATAATATTTTCAGCTTCTTCAGTGATTTTTTCCGTAATTTCTTCTTCTTTATGTTTTTCTTCAAATTGTTCTTCGGGTTTTCCCTCAGATTTCTCTTCCGGTTTTTCTATTAATTTATCGTCAGGTTTAACCTCCTGAACTGATCTTATATTTATCGAACAGGAAAAAAAGAGGAATAAAAGGCAAAATGGAACGGCCAGAATCAATTTGACAGATTGACACATATTACCTCTCCTTTTATTTATTTATTACATTACTAGCTTTTTTTTATTACGGCAAGTTATTTTCAAGTATGATTATTAAAAAAGTATAAAATAATACTGTCAAAATAAAAAAAAACTGATATAATAATATAAATGGGATTTGGGGAAATAATAATTCTACCTGTAAAAAATTGGTTTCAAAAACTGACCTCCGGGCAAAAACGGCGGCTTATCTTGGTCTGTACAGCCGTTTTTTCATTCCTGTTGTCTCTATCTGTTATACTTTCAATGATCGGTAAAAAAGAAGAAAAATCGGCGGAACATGAAAGAATTACGGTAATTTCGCCAATTCCGGAAGGAGAACTTTTTCTGCCGGATGAGCCGGACTTCATTCCTGGAGTGCTTCCGGAACGGGACAGAAGAACCGCGTGGACTGAAGAAGACGCCGCCGAACACTGGCAGGATCCTTTAAGCCAAGGCGAGGAAGAGTGGCGCGGCAAAATTGAAGCTGCAATAGATGAATTTCTGGAGCGTGTCCCGTGAGGAAATTTTACTTATTCATTTTATTGTTAATATTGACATTACTTCCGTTGTCCTGCAAAGGATTACAGCCGACTGACACCGACTTAACAGATATCAATGAACAGATAACAGAAAACAGTGATCAATTAACAGAGGATGATGAACCGATTGCAGAAAACGATGAGCAAATAGCAGAGAATATTGAGCAGATAGCGGAGGACGATGAGCAAATAGTAGAAGATAATGAGCAGATTGCAGACAACAATGAGCAAATAGCGGAAGATGGCGAGCAGATTGCGGAAGACAATGAGCAAATTGCGGAAGATAACGAACAGTTAGCAGAACAACCTGAGCAGATGGCGGAGATCACTGAACAGGCGGCGCAAACACAACTTCCGGCACAACCAGTGCCAGCTCTGATACCGCCAAACAACGGACAGGTAACGCAAGCGCAGTCTCCTGTACCGCCAACGCCTGCACAAACAACGCCTGCTGCGCAAGCCGTCAGGCAAGCTGCTCCCCCACCTGAACAAATTACAGAGGTCACAGAACAGGCGGAGGAAAGCAGTCCGGGAATAGCAGATCAAATTGGAGATAGGTTAAAACAACTATTCAACCCGTTTACAAGTATTGCGGAAACAGATACTACTCCAGAGACAGAAGCTCCGGCGCATTCTGCGGAATTACAGCTTGCTGAAGCGCCGCCTGCAGAAGAGCAAGCGCCATTAACATTAACACCTCCGATGGAAACACCTGAACAATCTGAGCAGATTGCGCAGGACGGCAAGCATGAGATGTTAAATAAAATTAGAGAATTATTTGGACAGATATTCGACCCATTAATAAATATGGCGGGAACAACACCTGTTGAAGAACAAGGGTCATTGGTACAAGCACTGCCGCAGCCTCCGGCATTACCTGCGCCGCCGGCTGCCCAACCACAGACACAACAAACTCCAGCACCGCCTGTAACACAGACGCCGCCTGCAAGACAAACTCAACCGACTGTGCAACCGCAACCTCAGACACCGCCTGCAACGCAGACACCGCCTGTAAGGCAAGCTCAACCGACTGTGCAACCGCAGCCTCAGACACCGCCTGCAAGACAAACGCAGCCAGCTTTACAGCCGCAACCTTCGGCGCAGCCATCACAGCCATCTCCGGCGCAAGAGACGCTGCTTGCCGAAGAGGAGCAGGAACAAAAAAGCGAAACACCGCCTCCGCTCAGGCAAGAACCTCAGCGAATTTTTCCGAATACCCCTGCGTCAAGAGTCGAATCTCTTGCGCAAAGAGGAGCCGTACCCCAAGGCGAGAATATCGTTTTTTCACGGGTTGTGCGTGTTACGGCAGGGCAAATCCTGGAAATCCCTTTCAGAGGGAACGGCTGGGTTTATTTGGGAGAAATGGCTTCCCGGCGGGGTATAGTTTATAATTCACGCCGAACCGATCCTGAGGGTATGAGTTTTATTTTCAATGTTGAAGAAGCCGGAACATTCGCCTTGAAATTTTTCCGGGAAGATTTTACAAGAGGCTTCATTCTTAACGATTATGTCCAGGTCATAGCGGGCGAAACGCAGCAAGCAGGCACAGGCTGGTTTGCAGCTCCTTCTGAACGCGGCAGAATTATAGCGCAGCCGCGCTGGCCGACTGCCGTTGAAGAAGCCGAGATACGAAGCGCCGCCGCCAGAGCGCCCGGCATTCCTCCTTCAGGAACTGCGCCTGAAACGGCAGTGTTTACCCCCGGTTCTGTCCCGTCTTCACAACCGGCTGTTCAGGATCCGCCGGCTGAACAAGCATCGGCGCAAACGATGATGCCCGCGCAGGAAACTCTAACGCCGCAGGAAATTCCTTCCGCTCAAATGGCTGCTGCAGCACAGGGAACCGTGCCTGCGTCAGGTACTACGCCGGCTCAGAGAACAGCTGCCGCGCCCTCAGCTGCCGCGCCTCTCGCAACACAAACTCCTTCTCCTTCAGCGGCAGAAAGAGCGCAAGGACCTGCGGAGATCTCTCCGCCTTCTGCCGCGGCACCGCCTTCGGCGGCAGCTGAGAGACAGGAAACAATTTCACCTAACACATTGATACAAAATTCAAGAGAAGCCTTTAACAGCGGAAATGTAACAGATGCCGTATCATTGCTCGATCAATACATGAACCGCTACCCTGGCGGCAGCGACGAAGCATACTGGCTGTACGGACAATATTACGAAGCCAACAGCCCAAGCAGGAACATCCTCCGCTCTCTGGACTACTACCGCCGCCTTGTCAACGAATACCCCCAAAGCAGCCGCGCCTCAGAAGCCCGCAGACGAATCGCCTATCTGGAAAGATTTTACATTAACATTCACTAGAAAGAATCAATATCGAATAACACGAATTATTTAAGCGAAGGTTCAAAGCTAATTCGTCTTAGTTCGCGCTCATTAGCGTAATTCGATGGCTCTAATTTCATTTTATATCCGAAGTTTTTGTCCCTGATGATACGCGGCGCTTCGCAGCTGCTTAACGCCCGGATCGACAAGATAATCATCAAATTGCATCATGCGGTCAATCAAGCCGCCGGGATTTTCTTCCTGCGGTAAAATTTCTACAATGCGGTTTGCGATTGAATTGATGAATTCGTGATCGTGAGAATTAAAAAGGATTACGCCATGGAAAGCTACAAGTCCGTCATTGAGGGCTGTGATTGCTTCAAGATCGAGGTGGTTTGTCGACTCGTCAAGGATGAGGACATTAGCGCCTGAAAGCATCATTTTGGAGAGCATACAGCGTACTTTTTCGCCGCCTGATAAAACACGCACCGGTTTTAACGCTTCCTCTCCGGAGAAGAGCATACGGCCAAGAAAACTGCGCACATAAGTTTCGTCCTGATCGGGCGAGTATTGCCTGAGCCAGTCTGTTATCGACAGATCGGAACTGAAAAAAGCGGTATTCTCCTTTGGAAAATAGGAAAAAGATGTTGTTTGCCCCCAGTTAAATTCTCCGTTTTCAGCTTTTTTTTCGCCTGTGATGATGTCGAAAAAGGCCGACTTTGAAGTATGTTCCAGCCCCACAAATGCGATTTTATCGCCCTTGTTCAGGGTTAACGAAAAATCTTTTAATAGAGCCGTGCCTTCAAATGAATAGTTGAGTTTATCCGCGCTCAGTACAATATCGCCGATTTCACGATCCGGCTTAAAACCGGCGTAAGGAAATTTTCGGCTTGTTACGGGTACATTTTCAAGATCGAGTTTTTCCAGTACTTTTTTACGGCTTGTCGCCTGCCGCGCCTTGCTTGCGTTTGAAGAAAACCGCTGAATAAACTCTTTAAGTTCTCTTGCTTTATCTTCGCGCTTTTTCAATTGATCGCGCGCCTGACGCTGCAAGATCTGGCTCATCTGATACCAGAAATCATAGTTGCCTGAATAAGGAGTGATCCTGCCGTAATCAATATCGCAAACATTGGTGCAGACTGAATTTAAAAAATGCCGATCATGCGAGACAACAATCACCGTGTTGGGAAAGTCGATTAAAAAATCCTCAAGCCATGAAATTGATTCAAGGTCTAAACCGTTTGTCGGCTCATCTAAAAGCAAAATGTCAGGATTGCCGAAAAGAGCCTGCGCTAAAAGCACGCGCACTTTTTTTGATTCGTCAAGCTCCGCCATCAGACGGCTGTGATCATCTTCGTCAAGACCAAGACCGGAGAGCAATTGCCCCGCCTGCGCCTCGGCTTCCCAGCCGCCAAGCTCCGCAAAGTCCGATTCAAGCTCGCTTGCGCGAAGACCGTCTTCTTCGGTAAAATCTTCCTTTGCGTAAATAATTTCGCGTTCTTTCTGAACGGCATAAAGTTTCGGGTATCCCATGACAACAGTTTCCAGCGCGGGAAATTCCTCATACGCAAAGTGATCCTGCTTGAGAACCGCCATACGCTGATTCTTGCCGATGCTGACTTCCCCCTTGTCATGCTCAATCTCGCCTGAGAGGATTTTCAGAAAAGTAGATTTCCCGGCTCCGTTCGCTCCGATTATCCCGTAACAATTACCGAGCGTGAATTTTAAATTAACATCTTTAAAGAGCGTCCGCTCTCCGAAGATTAGGCTTAAATCCGTAACTGTAATCATTTATTATCCTTAATATATCAATCAAAAAAATTATTTCTTAAATAGCGCTTTTATTTTTGCAAAAAAACCTTTCTTAACAGCTGCGCTTTCCTGTGGTTTTTGCTCTTTTGGCTGTGCCGGAAGCTTTGTTCCTTCGGAGATCGATTGTGAAACCGCAGGTTTTTTCTCGGGAGAAAGATTCGCGTCTTTCTTAGGCGAATGCGCATAATGCTCATGCTGATGATGCTTTACATTCTGTTTATTATGCTCTTTACTTCCGCCTGAAGCATGACTCGTTCTTACAGGATGCAAACCCTGTTTGTGCGAATATTTCTTCTTATACAACGCCATCCGCTCTTCCATGGAAAGCTGTGATAAATCCTGCAGGTTTTCGCCGCTTTTCTCCACCCGCGTTTCTTTCGGCGCTGCGCCTTTGCCGGGCGTTATCTCATGTTTATATTTTCCCTCCGTGCCTCCGTGTCCCCGTGTGAGCTTCTTTTCTTTTCCTCTCTGATCATGTGACTGCCGCGGCAGCGGTTTCGCGCCTTTATGAGAGCTTCTTCCCTGAACGCCCCGCTCTTCATAAAATTCAGTCTGAATCCGCTGATTGGCGCTCTTATCCTCCGAGTACAATTCCTGCCCCGCGATTTCCGACGGCACTCTTTTTCCAATATAGCGTTCAATCGCCGGTAACTCGTAAACATCCTGCTCGCTTGCGAGAGTGATTGCCTTCCCCGTCTTTCCCGCGCGCGCCGTTCTGCCGATACGGTGAACATAATTCTCAGCTTCAGTCGGCACATCGTAATTAATTACCATCGAGAGATTATCAATATCAAGACCGCGCGCCGCGACATCGGTAGCGACAAGCATTTTTATTTTTCCGCTCTTTACATCATCAATAATTTTGAGCCGCTTAACCTGAGGCAAATCACCGATGATAAACTCGCAGGGAATGCCGTTCATACGCAGACGCTTCGCGACAATTTCGGTATGTTTCTTTGTGTTGCAAAAAACAATCGCGCTCTGCGGCATTTCGCGTTTAAAGATGCCAAGAAGCATCGGCATTTTTTCTTCCGAGGGAACATGATAGAGAACCTGCGTGATTTCTTCGACAGTGACATTTTCAGGCTTTATCTCAATTTCAAACGGAGACTTTGTATACTCCCACGCGAGATTTTTAACCCATGCGTTCAATGTCGCGCTGAAAAGCATTGTCTGACGGCGGTCAACTGACGGCACTACTTTGATGAGTTTTCGCAAATCGGGGTAGAATCCCATATCAAACATACGGTCGGCTTCGTCAAGAATGAGGAAGGCAATGTCCATCAAATTCATCCGTCCCGATTTATTCAGGTCGAGGACCCGGCCGGGAGTACCTACCAGTATCTGCGCGTTATCCCTTAATAATTTTTCCTGCTGAGCGTAACCAACACCGCCGTAAAAACTGCCGGTTTTAAAAGGCAGATACTTACTCAGCATTTTTGCCTCTTCTTCAATCTGTACGGCAAGCTCCCTTGTAGGAGCCATAATGAGAGCCTTGCGCTTGAACAGCGGCTGTTCGATCAGCATTCGCTGGAAGATTACCACCAAAAAAGCGGCGGTTTTCCCCGTTCCGGTTTGAGATTGAACATATAAATCATTGCCGCCGAACGCTTTTAATAACACCTGCTCCTGAACGGGCATACAGGTTATATATCCGGCCTCATCAATGCCTTTTTGCAAATCAGGATGAAGGTTGAAGTCTTTAAATTCCATAATACTGACGTTAAGTTTAATGTTTTTTGAAAGAATTGGGAATAGGGAGCCGCGAGTTGATAAATTATCCTTCTTGCTTTTCCCTAATCATTATTTCCGTCTCAATTCATCTGCTTTTCTCTGAGCCGCGGTCAACACATTACGCGCCTGAACATCGGCTTCCCGTTCCAGTTTTTGGGCTTCTTCTTCCCCTTTACGGCGAATTCCCGGAGCCGCGTCCTGGGCTAATTTCACGGCAGCCGCTCTTGCGACAGGGTTTGACATTCTTCCGGCTTCATCTATCCCCCTTTGCGCCGCTGTGTTAGCTTCTCTTCGCACCCTGTCGGCTGCCTGTTTCGCGGCACTGCGGATGTTTTCCGCCTGTCTGTTGGCTTCCGCCATTATCTGATCAATCTGACGGTTTATTTCCGCGCTGACCTGAGTTCTTACCGTATCTATAACCTGATCTCTCACTGAGCTGACCATGTCGGCAACGCTAAGACTTACTTCAGGATTTTTCGCAGTGCCTTTTATAGCCCCTGTAAGCTGAACTTCTTTTATGTTCGACCCTCCGGGTATACGGCTTAAAATATCTGTCGCTCCGGAGCCAATTGTTGACATTGGCATAAAAACGTCTAATTTGTAATTTAATGATGAATCGAGACCCTGATCTCCTTTAATTTCTATCCTTGCAGGCGGTATATTCATCACTATCGGATCTTCGATAAAGACCCTCCCATTTTTTATTTCAAAGCCAATGTTGAGATTATCGAGAGTAGGGGTTCGCAAGGTTTCATTTCTTGAAAAAGCCGCTACCGCCCCGAAGATTTTTGAATTGCGTATCTGCAGAGTATGCGTTTGCAGCCTGCCTTTTGAATTTATACTATCCAATACCGGTGACATTTGCTGATCGAGGACGCTGTTCAAAGTCAGCGCGGCAGACACTTTCCCGGCATAGTTCTGCGGTTCAGGCAGAATGTTCTGGATAAAAGCAAATGACGAAATCGCGGATGACACGTCAAACCGGTTTATATTCATGTTGAAATCAACAATCGGAACAGTTTTATTTTGAGTGTTATATTCACCGCTCAGTACCATGCTTCCTTCCAGCAGGTTCATGGCGAGATTTCGCATAACAAGTTTGCCGTCCTTAACTGTTACCGCGCCCACTGTATTTGTTATAGAGAGCTTGTCAAAAAGGAGTTTGCCGATATTTATATTCAGCGCAAAGTCAATATTTTGGGGAACTTCTATTACGCTCATCGGGCTTTTTTCTTCCGCCGGCGCGGAAGCGGCAGCGGAAGTTTTTTTATCTTCTTTCTTCTCTCCGCCCATAAACTCGTTCAGATCGATATTATTCGATCTGAGCGAAAGCGATCCTTTTATCGTTTCATTTTTCAATACGAAAGGAATGAAATTTTCAAGCGAACCATTTAACGCGACATCCGTGTTCCCGATTCTTGCGTTAAAATTGGCAAGCTCAACATATCTCGGCGTGAAATTAAGTTCCGTACTTGAAATGCTTACAGGCCGCGGCAGAGCCGGAGACACAAAATTGAATCTGCTTAATCTCAGATGTCCCGCTGCCTGGAAATCTTCATATCGTTCATTCTGGAGAGTGGACATTCTTCCCGCAACCGACAAATTGCATTCCAGCAAACCGCTTAAAGTCATATCAGCTAAAGGAATAATATCGGAAATTGAATCAATATCAACTCTCCCTGAAAATTTCGCGGAAACCTGCATGTCGCTTTCAGGCGTTTTCACGTGAACTTCGGCAAGAAAAGGATTACCGGCTATTTCGAAACTAAACCTGTCAACATCCGCGGTTGTGCGGTCAAACACTTCCCCGTCATAATGCGCCCTTACGGCGATGTTGATTTTTTGAACCGATTTGGGAAGGTCAGGGTAGCTGAATGTCGCGTCGTTTACAGCCAGTTTTACATCGGCGTTCGGCATCTGCTCTTTGTTGTACGTGCCTTTAATCTCTCCGCTCAGATCAAGGCTTCCTGTAGTTTTTAAATCTTTAAAGTCGTTCATATAAATAGCGGGAACAAGGGAGAGCAGGCTCTTAAAATCCGTTCTTTCGGTAGCAAATGTAACATCCGCGTTGATGTCGTCTCCGTGCAGCCCCACAGACCCCTGAAATATTAACACAATATCGTTTAAATTGAATTTGTTGTCTTTGATTACAAAGTCCATGTTTTTAAGATCGGCGGCGATTTTTGAAACAAATCCAACGGTTACCTTATTCGCCAGACGGACTCCGTCCATCCAGAAATCTATATCGTCAATCGCGAGAGAAAGATTTAAATCTACGTTTTCTCTCTTCATATCGCCGCGCAGATTGAAATTCAAAGCCCCGACTTCCGCGGTCATTTTATTTTTTTCATCATGGAAAGCGGCTGACAAATTACGTATTTCAAATTTGTTTAATCCCACTTTAAACTTAAACGGATCCGCGCCAGGTTCAGCCTCTTCCTCTGCCTCAACCACTTCTGCTTCAGTTTCTTCTTCATCCAAAGGCTCTTCTTCCTCCGCCTCTCCTTCAGCAGGTTTCATTATTTCCCAGTTTGCCCGTCCATCCTCCAGTATATGTCCGTTCAGGCGGGGTGTATCAAGCAAAATTGATTTTACTTCAATATTTTCCATTTTAATAACGCTCATAATGTCCACAGTAACATTAAAGCTGTCAAACGCGACAAGGAGTTCGTCCTCAAAATCGCCGACTCCGACAACTTCCAGTCCGTCAAGAGCTATATAAGCATTGGGAAAATTACGAATAAACGACAATTGTAAATCTTTAAAATCAACCTTGGCCAGCAGCATCTTGTTCAACTCAGTTTTAGCAAGATCCATCAATTGATTCTTAAAAAGCAAAGGAGCGGTTATTAAAACCAGAAAAATAAACAATATAACACTGAAAAAAACAATTAAAGTTGTTTTCAGCATCTTAGAAATTTTTATCATGACAGCACCTCTTTTAAGTATATTTTAACATGAAAATATATAAATATATATCTTTACTTTCTAAAAGAGGACTCTTCTTTCAATCTGCCGCTTTAACTACAGACGCCAGTCTGCGTCCGCGTCTCTGTGTAAAAGCTACTTTTCCATCGGCGAGGGCAAAGAGGGTATAGTCGCCGCCGCAGCCGACATTGGGCCCCGGATGGATTCTTGTTCCGCGCTGGCGGACAATAATTGTTCCCGCTTTAATAAGAGTGCCGTCTGATTCTTTAATCCCTAAATATTTGGGGTTTGGGTCGCGTCCGTTCTTCGCTCCGCTTCCGCCGCGTTTCCGTGCCATATTAAATCCTCCGTGTTACAATGTTCAATTTGCAATTTTCCGGATATTCCCGCGCAACGGACGAAAGCCCGTTTATCAGAAACATCCCAATGGCGAAGAGAAAATCCTTCTCCTCCGCCTCATATTTTACTTCCAGCCCCAATTGACCGGTTTTCGGCGCTCCGCCGTTTATCGTAATACCCTTTCTGTTGGAAAGAACAGCGTAAGCGGTATTAAAAAGCACCGAAACTGAAGCGCACACAATATCGGAACCCTTCTCTCCGGCTCCGGCATGGCCTTCAGCTTTACAAGATATCAATGTCCCGTCTTCTTCCAGCGCCGCTTCGATATTAATCATCAATTATAATCAAGCTGATATATTATCGACCCTGATAATTGAGAACCCTTGCCTGTGACCCTGTTTCCGGCGGTAATCCTTCTTTGGTTTATATTTAAAAACGATGATTTTATCGTCTTTTTCGTGAGATTCTACAACTGCGGACACTTTCGCGCCTTCCACGTATGGGCTGCCTACCTTGACAGGTTCGCCGCTGACCAGCAGCACCGTGTCTATGGTGATAGCGGTTCCGGGTTCGGCGTCAATCAGATCAACTTTAAGCAGGGCGCCTTTTTCAGCTTTATACTGCTTTCCCTTAAATTCTACCAGAGCGTACATTTTTTTCTCCAATGTTATATCAATATGGTTTTATATCTTAAATCAAAAAAAAAGTCAAGCGGCACAGTATTAAAATTAAAGTCCGGTAACAGATATAATTGGCGGATCGATTAATATCCGACCAGATACTTGCCGACGTTTACCAGTTCCGGCATTGTCGTGTATACGGGAGGCTGGTTTTTAATGGCGGAGACTTTATCCCTTGTTACAAGGAGTATGTAAAGCTCATTTAAAGAATCCGCGAAAACCTGTAAATTTGACCCAAAATTGCTTGCCGCCATTTCCCGCAAAATTTTATCAGGGCCGGTCGGGAGCATACCCAGTTTATATCTGAGAGAAGGGATTATATTGGTACGCGCCGCTTCTACCAGACGGGCGCAAGCGTAAATCTGACGGTACAATTCGTCAAAATGGTACCCCTGATAGCGGAACATTTCCGCTCTTTCCGTGAGAAGCTCTATTTGATCCCATGTATTTTTATCGAGCTGTAACTGCAAGAGAAGAGGGCGTAAAAAACGGTTGGAGATATTTGCCCGATAATGCTCACCAAGCCGTTCAATTTGCATAATAACCTGAGAATCTTTTATCCGTTCCAAAAAAACCCCTCTATAAAAACATTTTAACATCAGATTGACAGATTGACAAGCGTATAGTTGGTAAAATAGACTTTTGTAAGGTAGAATATTTATTGAGGTTTTTCAATGCAAAATTTCAGGGCTTATTTATTATTTCTGGCAATCATTTTTATTTCCTGTGACAGTAATAAAACCGCGGAAATATGGACAGATCGCCCGGAATTTTCGCTTTACGGGAATTATTTTAATACTGTACAAAATCAATACAAAGTAAGCGTAAAATTTGTCGGGTCTACCAGCGCGGAACTTTCCGCCAACGGCGGAAATTCTTCACCCGATGTGGTAGCCGCAAGCTGGTTAAAAAGTTCTTCGATGGGAACAATGTACAGATCTCTCGATAATTTATTGGGAGCAAAAAAAATATCTGACGATACATTTTATCCTAACCTTCTGGCTATTGGCAGAATAGATAAAACTCAATATCTTTTGCCTGTTTCTTTTAACATTCCCGCGCTGGTTTTTTCAAAAGACAGAGAGACCGAGCAAAGAGGGTTTGCGTTATCCAATCAATTTACAATTGATTTTAAGGAGATAAAAGATTTAAGCAGACCTTACAACCTGCGCAGCCGCGGAACATTAATACGCATGGGTTTTTCTCCGCTCTGGGATGATAATTTTCTCTTCAGCGCCGCAGTCCTTACAGGCGCGTCATTCAGGGAAGCAACCCCGTTGGCATGGGATTCCGCCGCTCTGGAACGCTCAATGGTTTTTATCAATGAATGGACCAAAGAGATAAACTCAAGCGTTCAGGTTGATGATGATTTTACCTACAAATATTTTATTGAGCCGCCTGAAAGACTGCTTAAATCGGGCCGCATACTTTTCTCCTATATGGAAAGCGACTTTCTTTTCATCTTAAGCGAAGACAGCAAAAACAATCTTGATTTTCGCTGGATCATGGAAAAAAACCAGATACCCGTCGCGGAAGACGCGGTATATATCGGCATCCCAAAAAAAGCAAAAGCCGTACAGGCAGCAAGAGCGTTTATCCAGTGGTTTTATAAAATTGAAAATCAGCGCAGCCTTCTTGAATATTCAAGAAGATACAGAATAAACGAAAACAACTTCGGCATCTGCAACGGTTTCTCGGCTCTTACGCCTGTTACGGAACAAATCTACCCCCTCTTTTATCCGGAACTTTTAGGCCGCATGCCCCCTTCGGAAAACTTTATATTACAAAATATACTTCCCGAAAATTGGGTTGCCATTAAGGAGCGGGTCATCCTGCCATACCTCCATGAGCGCGCCCGCAAAGACACCGCGGAAGAAGCCAATCCATTGGAGAAACGGCTCTCTGACTGGATGCGGTTGAACAGGTAGTTCATCACCCTAAAAAAACTAATAAATCTCAAATAAAATTCAACCGATATTCTAATTAAGGAGTTCGGTATGAATATCGGAGCAATACCACATCAGACTTTCCCCAGTTTTGGATACGCGATAACCGCGTCTCAGGCTGGAAGAACGTCTCTTCCGGTCGCTCCCGGTATGGTAATTTATTCGCACTTCAAGCATGTTTCAGGCACACCGGCGCCGGAAGGCACTCAGGGCGTAAACATCAGCAAACTGAGAATCCTTGACACGATGATTGAACAGCTGTCCCGAATGAAAAATCAGCCCGCTAAGGACTTTGGCAATCTTGACGGAACCGACGAGCAGCGAATTGACGCTCTTATTGAACAATATCAAAAACAGTTAAAAACCGCGCAGGCTGTAAGCGTATATACCCCAACCGCTCCTGCAGCCGGGATGTTGTTTAATATAACGATATAAAAATCAATTATAAACAGCAGACAGACACCAAGCGCGCATTACTTGAATACTTTAAAAAAATATGCTATTGTAATCATCATGGAGAGATGACCGAGCGGCCGAAGGTGTACGATTGGAAGTCGTATGTACCCGGAAGGGTACCGTGGGTTCAAATCCCACTCTCTCCGAAGGTAAAAAAACGAAGAGGTTAATATGGAAGAACAGGTAAAAGCCGCATTGGAAAATGTCAGACCGTCTTTACAGGCGGACGGCGGAGACGTCGAATTTGTCTCTGTTGACGAAGAAGGAATTGTTTCTGTCAGGCTTACGGGAGCTTGCGGTCATTGTCCGCACTCTCAGCTAACTTTAAAAATGGGAATCGAAAACTATCTCAAAAAGGAAATCCCCCAGGTCAAAGCCGTCGTCGGCGTGTAATACCCGGCGGCAAGGCAACATAAAGCTGCCAGGCAGCCTTATGTTACCGGTAAACCGCGAAGACATGGACGAGCGCGGCTGGGAAGAATGCGATTTCATCTTTGTTTCAGGCGACGCTTATGTTGACCACCCTTCTTTCGCTGCGTCCCTTTTGTGCCGTGTATTGGAAGCGGAACCTGCCGCCGAATGCTCTGATAATTACCGCGATAGCGGCTTAGACTCTCGCCAGGCAGGTTACCGCGTTGGTATAATCCCCCAGCCGAATTGGAAAGATCCCTCTTCATATACAGTACTCGGCCGACCGCGTCTCGGCTTTTTAGTCGGAGCCGGCAACATGGATTCGATGGTTGCACATTACACAGCCGCAAAACGTCCGCGTTCCGATGACGCGTATTCTCCCGGCGGCAAAAGCGGATTACGCCCCGATCGCGCAACCCTGGTTTATGTTGAGGGAATAAGACAAGCTTACAAAGAAGCGGTTGTTATAATAGGCGGAATTGAAGCAAGCCTGCGCCGATTCGCGCATTACGATTATTGGTCGGATACCGTACGCAGATCAATCCTGCTCGATTCAAAAGCGGACATACTTGTCTACGGAATGGGAGAAAAACCTCTGCTGCGGATTACCCGCCGCCTTGCCTCAGGGGAAAGCATCGGCAGCATCAAGGATGAGAGAGGAACATGCGTTCGTGTCCACGAAAAAGACATCAGTAATTTTTTAAATGAAAAGCAATGGAAAGACGCAGTTTTCTTACCGGATTACGAAAACGTAAAAGCAAGGGATGACGCTTCATTACAAGCCTATGCCGAACACTTCATGATACAGAAACAAAACACAGATCCGTTAAGCGCGAAACCTTTGATCGAAAAAACCGACACGCGTTATGTTATTCAAAATCCCCCTGCCCTGCCCCTCTCCTCCAAAGAACTGGATCGTATCTATGAACTTCCCTACAACCGTAAAGCCCACCCTATGTACGAAGAGGCAGGCGGCATTCCCGCCTTAAAAGAAGTTTCCTTCTCGCTGGTTTCAAGCCGGGGGTGTTTCGGCGGCTGTTCATTCTGCTCAATTACAAACCATCAGGGACGCGCCGTCACGAGCCGCGGCAAAGAAAGCCTGCTTAGAGAGGCGCGCGCTCTCACCGCTCATGAAAACTTTAAAGGCTACATTCACGACGTCGGCGGCCCGACAGCCAACTTTTTCACATCCCCTTGCGAAAAGCAAAGGCGAGGGGGGTTCTGCGCGGATCGCGAATGTTTATTCCCCGCTCCGTGTCCAAAACTGAAAGCGGATCACAGAGCTTACATGGAAACATTACGCGCGCTGAGGGAAATTCCCGGTATAAAAAAAGTGTTTATCCGTTCAGGCATACGCTTTGACTATATCCGGCTTGATAAAAAGCACGGAAACGAATTCCTTGAAACGCTGTGCCGTCATCATGTAAGCGGCCAATTGAAGGCTGCCCCGGAACATGTATCAGATAATGTGCTTGACGCAATGGGAAAATGTTCAGGCGGTTATGAGCAATTCCAAAAAGACTTCACCGCAATTAATAAACGGCTTGAGTTAAAACAATACCTGTTACCGTATTTTATTTCAGCTCATCCGGGAGCCGGCATGAGAGAAGCGGAAGAATTATCGCGACATCTAAAAAAAACCGGTTTTGTGCCGGAACAAGCCCAGGACTTTTATCCCACCCCGGGAACAATATCTACGGTAATGTACTACACCGGATTGGACCCCCGAACCATGAAACCGATATATGTCGCCAGAGGTGACAGAGAGCGGCGCAAACAAAGAACGCTGATCAGCCGGAATTAATTAATCATCTTGAAAAAGAAATAACATTATTTAGACTAAAAACATGAAACTAATTTGAGGTTTATGCGTTTATTCTAAGGAGATGTTAATGCCGCAAAAAAAGTTGTTTGTTTTCTTAACAGGAATTTTGCTGATAACCTCAACCGCTTTATGGGCGCAGCAGAGAACGTTTATATTAAAATCCGCTCCGGCAGACCTGGATGTTTACCTTAACAACGAACTGATAAGACCTGTTTCTTCCGCCGCCGGACTGCGCACTTACAGAATCGTAAATCCTGGAACACTGCGTTTTAGCTCTCCGGGATACAAGTCAATTGAACACCACAGTAACGAGCTGCCTGTTAAAAACCACATTGTAAGTTTCAATAATGGGCAGCCTGTCAAAAATAACATTGTAGGTATTAAACTGGAGAATGAAAAAGGTATCGCGGCGCTCATTGGCGAATATTCTACCGGCATACAGCCAAAGAGCGCGTATTTTTCCCCCGACGGACAGAGGATTTTTGTCCCACTCCTCGGCCAGCATGGAATTGACGTTTTTCGCCAGACGGAAGGCAAGCTTGAATATGAGACGCGCCTTACTGTTCCTAACAGCAGGGCAGCCGGTTTAGTGGAAGCTATGTGCGACGCGAGGCGGCGGGAATTGTGGGTTTCCAATATGTCAGATAATAGACCGGACAATAGGCTGCATATCTACAATCTTGATACTTTGGAGTATAAAACTTCCCTTGACGCCGGCGGCATATATCCAAAGGTTATAACCCAAAGCCCTGACGGAAAAGTTACGGCAGTATCAAACTGGGTAAGCCAAACTTTAAGCATTTTTGATTCGGATACAAAACAGCTGCTTCGCACAATCCGCGTCGGAGGAACTCCGCGGGGTATGGCATTTTCACCTGACAGCACCCTTATTTATACCGCCATCTTTGACGCTCCGCTTGTCGTTGTTGTCAGTCTGACAGAAAACAAAGTAATAAATCGGTTTCGATTTCATGAACAAACCGGAGCAGCGCGTCATATAATTTACCGTGACGGAAAACTCTATGTGTCGGATATGTATCAGGGAGCGGTGTATATACTTAACGCGTCAAACGGCGCTCTTCAGCGCCGTTCAGGACGAATCGACGGAAATCAAAATGTCAACACAATCGTTATGTCTCCTGACGGCCGTTATATTTTCGCCTCTTTCAGAGGACGCAATAACTCTCAGGATTACACAATCCCCGGCCCTGACTTCGGCGCGGTTTACATTCTCAGCGCGGAGGATTTATCAATACAGGAAAAAATATGGGGGCGTAACCAGCCCACCGGCCTTGCCATATCCCCTGACGGAAAGCAGATGGTTTTTACTGATTTTCTGGACGGAAATCTGGAACTGTACCGGATGCCCTGACAGAAAGCAGAGCGAAGAAGCAGAGCTATTTTTTACCTGCTACGCCGTCGGCAAGCGAATCCATGTCTACTTTTTCGACATCATCAATGAGCTTACCGCGGCGCAGAAAAGCGTTAAATTTTTTCAGGTATTCACCCAAGTGAAAAAAATGGTTTGTTTTTAATCCATGTAATTCTTCATCAACATCAGATAATTTTTTTTGAATGTTCTTTGCTTTAATCGAATTATTAAATACAGCTATTCCAATAGCGACTATCGCGCCAAGAACTGAGGTAAAATAGGGTGCCAGTACTTTTAATAATTCCATATCCATGATACGAATATAACATAATAATTAAAAAGAAACAAGAAATATCGTTAATTGTTCTCTCTGTCCTCTATAAAAAACCTGCGCCAAACCTGCTCGATTCCTGACAGTGTATTTTCCCGATTCAACTGGTTTTTAAGGTATGTCCCCCACTTTAGGTTGTCGCAGAAAAAACCAAAAAACCTTTTTGCTCTGGAAATATGAAATTCAGGCGGCTGGTACAGAGAAAGCAGCTCAAGAAAACGCAGACCGATATTTTCTAAAGAGCCCGCACGGAGATGCGGAGACACGGAGAAATTTACTTTTTTTTCTTGCCCGTACAGATCCGTCTGGTTCCCCTCCCCTCCCCGCGCGGCTGCGAAAATCCACGGCATCTTCACCGCAGCCCGCCCGACCATGACCGCGTCGCAGGGGGTTTCGGCGCGGCGGACAAGCTCTTCGGGCGAGGAGATGTCCCCGTTTCCGGCTACGGCTATTTTCAGCTCTTTTTTTAACATGCCGACATATTCCCAGCGGGCATGGCGTTTGAACTTTTCGGTAACAAGCCGGGGGTGCAGAGTAATCAGCTCTGTGCCTTCGTCTTCAAGGCGGCGGCAGAATCGTACCAAATAGTCAAAATCATCCTTGAAGCCAATTCGTAGTTTTACACTGAGACGACGCTTGATTAAGGGGCGAATGAGAGAAATTAGCTCTCCGGCGCGGTCAATCGAGGCCATCCAAGCGGCTCCTGCGCCTGTTTTTCGGATTAAAGGGGCGCTGCAGCCCATATTTATGTCGATTCCTGCACATTCTTGCTCATCGAGAAGGGCTGCAGCGCGTGAAATTGCTTCCGGGGCAGATCCAACAAGCTGAAAAACCAGTTTTTCCGGCTTTGGACCGGTATCCATGTACCATTTTTCAAAGGGGCCGCCGGCAAAAAGAGCGGAAGCGCTAATCATTTCGGAAAAATAGCCGTCACAACCGCCAAAATCCTCAATTAATTCCCTCAGGGCTCTATGACTAATTTCCGCCATAGGCGCCAGGTAAAAGGGTTTTTTCATCAAACTCTCCAATTTGCCGTTTATATGAAAATTTGCCCTCAATTAAATTTTTTTGGAAAATATCAATTAAAGGTAAAAGAACTTATATCTATACTTGACTTATTTTTAATCATACCATATAATTTAGAATTAGAGGAGCGTACCGGATGATAGCAAAGAGTGATATGCCTAATATCAATGAAAAAAACGCAGAAGGAATAAAACCGGAGGGGGTACCATACCGAGTATTGGTTGTTGATGACTCGATGTTTATTGCAAAACAGCTTGGTCAGATTTTTACATCCGAAGGTTTTGAAGTGGCAGATACCGCTGCAGATGGAGCCCAAGGGGTAGAGAAATACAAAGCTTTGCATCCGAACGTCGATCTTGTAACCCTTGATATTACGATGCCGGTTATGGATGGCGTTTCCGCGTTGGAAAAGATTCTCGAGTTTGACAAGCAAGCCAATGTAATAATGGTAAGCGCGTTGGGCAAAGAAGACATCGTAAAAAAATGTCTTTTAATGGGAGCCAAAAGCTACATTGTTAAACCACTGGACAGAAAGAAAGTCTTGGAAAGGGTTGTTTCCGTTATAAAACGATAACATCCCTGCAAATGCGGTTTTTTTGCAAAAGAATATCTCAAATTCACAACGAGGGTGTATTGGCTACAGCCCTCTTTGTGAATTTTGGAGGTTGAGTAATTCTAACAACTCAGTAAGTTTAAAAAAACTTTCTAAGAGGTAGACATGCGTTTAATCATTCATCCCGATTATCAAACAGCAAGCCGGTGGGCTGCTCAATATATAGCTGAAAAAATCAATTCATATAAAAAGAAAGAACCTTTTGTACTCGGACTTCCCACAGGTTCCAGTCCGCTGGGAATTTACAAAGAATTCATCAAAATGAATAAAGAAGGGAAACTTTCCTTTAAAAATGTCCGCACTTTCAACATGGACGAGTATGTCGGGTTGAATGCCGGGCATCCGCAGAGTTATCATTATTTTATGATGGAAAATTTATTCAACCATATTGATATTGATCGCTCATCCATCAACATTCTTAACGGCATGACAAAAGACATCGAAAATGAATGCAGACTCTACGAAGAAACAATCGCCAAAGAAGGCGGTATCGAACTATTCCTCGGCGGCATGGGCAGCGACGGTCATATCGCCTTTAATGAACCCGGTTCTTCCCTCACTTCCCGTACCAGAGTAAAAACCTTAACAGCCGAGACAAAAGCGGCAAACGCCCGTTTCTTCGGCGGTGATCCGGAAAAGGTGCCGGGCACCGCTTTGACAGTCGGCGTAGGAACGGTAATGGACGCCCGCGAAGTGCTTATCATTGTAAACGGCCGAAGTAAAGCCCGCGCCCTACGCGCAGTCGTAGAAGAAGGCGTAAATCACATGTGGACATTGTCCTGTCTGCAGCTGCACCCCAAAGCAATAATCGTCTGTGATGAGGATGCCACCGAAGAATTAAAGGTAGGAACAGTCCGCTACTTCAAAGATATTGAGAAAGGGAATATCTGTTAGAATGTCTTGCCGATCTAAAAAAAGTCTGTTAATTTGCTCACTGCTCATTTCTCATTTCTCATTATTAATTGCTCAAACGCACCTGCCTGACGCGCATGATCATCTGGCGGCATTCTCCGATCCGGCTCATCTTTGGGGAAATGAAGTTGAACGCGTTATCGAAGAAGCTTACAGACAGTGTTTCAGAACGAGGATAATCGACGGCAGGATAATGACTATCCGTCTTCCGTTCGCGATGAATAACGATCGGGACTTAATGCTTGAAACAAAAATGCAGATTGTCGGAGACGGCAAGGGAAGCCCTGAAATGCTTTGGGCTGCAATTGAAGAAATACTTGATTCCGATGGTTTTAAAGAGTATATTAGCGCTTTATCTTCGGGAAGAGAAAAAGTAATCATCTTTGATATGGAAGAAAGGCAATGGTCAGTTTCAACAGATTTATTTATAATTGCGAGAATAAAAGCAGGCGCTTACAGAGGGCTTCCGCACCGTCCTTATATATTAACATCGGGAAAAGGCGCGCTTGAAAGTGATGTTTATAATTATCTGTTCTGTATCGGTTACGCAGGAATTGATTGTTCAGGTTTTGTTTGGCACATCCTCTCCTATGTAGCCGAAAGAGGCGGTCTTGATCTTGGCAGGGAATTAACTCAGGCTCTGAGAGTCCCGCGGGGTGCAGACCCTTCGCTTTATATAGGCACTCCGTTTTTTAGTTCAAGAAATCCTGAAATAATTTCAATAGATGATGTAATACAAAATCTTCGCCCCGCAGACATCATGCTTTTCAGGGATATCGACGGCACCATAATACATTCGGCTATAATTCAGTCAATCGACATGTCAAAGGGAATAATCCGTTATCTGCAATGCACCAATGTCGGCTTACCTCACGAACGCGGAGTGCATGAATCTTTTATTTTCTTTGACCCTTCAAAAACCTCTATCTCGTTAAAAGACCCGTCTCTTCACTGGTCAAAAAAACGTTTCCCAGCTTTTCCTGGCGAAGAAATCCCCTTTGCGGACGACGGAGAAAGATACCGCTACAGAGTAAACGGCGGCGGCAGAATTGTCCGTCTTCGGGCGTTGGTTCCTGTAATTAAAAGATTAGGATTAAACAGCAGTGACACCGAAGAAAATTAGAAACCTTTTTCGTATAAATCTTTGACAATTTCCACATAAATATTCGGGATATTTATTCCAGATACATCTCTCATTCTAACATCAATAATATCTATATGGGATAATCCGCCGTGAATTTTTATAATTTTATCTCCCCAGCTTGCCGAATATTCGCTGACTGTTCCGTCATTATCGCCTCTTACGCTTTTAATATAACGATAACTTAAAGACAGCAGCGGATCATTTATAGAATTTCTCATCGTAGTACAAATACTTTGAAAAAAAACATTCGGATTCATAATGACATTTTCATTAAACTTTTCCATGTTGACAGTTGTCAGGCCATATATGATATTGTAAAGGTCAGGATTTGTATCCCCGTATAATACCCCAAAAATCTCAAGCAATTTAATAGTTAAATCAGTCTGAATCATCGGATGTTCCCATAAGTAATCCGCAATTTCAGCTCCCCGGTGCGGAGTTGAGATTGTGGTTAAGCTTGCTACCTTATCACCGTAATCATATTTCCAGATAAAATAACGGGAATCCAATCCGCCCTTGGAATGGGCTATAATATTTACTTTCTCACAATTTGTTTCAGCCAGCACTGCATCAACAGTATTTTTTAATATTTCCGCGTTTGATTCATAAACACCCCACGCGTCTGTCTTTCCGTAAAACACCCGTATTCCGACAGCCTCCAGCGTTGACGGAATTCTTCCCCAAAAAGTATAATTATCCGATCTGTCATGCGCGACAATCCCATGAACCAGTATAACAGGATATTTCAGCGAAACATTATAGGCTTTTTCAGACGAGCTTCTACAGCTTAATAAAATTATACATAAAAATACTAAATAAATTTTATTCACGCGAATACCCTATTCAATATTTTCTGTCAGGCAGGCAGCGGCTTCTTTCCAGACCATTTTGTCTTTTTCACTCAGAGCGGCAAATTCTTTTTGCCTGCCAAAAGCGGAAAGTTCTATAAATTGATCCAGCCGAATTTTTAAATTTTTAAATTTTTCTTCCTGAAAATTCTTTATCCAGGCAGGCACATTTCTCTTTATGCCTTTGGGAGCGAAAAGCAGATCCGCGTAATGAGGGGCGCATAAACCGTCCGATTTTGTAAAAAACCCGCGCAGCTCCTGCTCTTCACTTGAATTACCGCCTGATGAAGCCAGAAAATCAAGATACTCGTTTTCAATTTTTTCCCGCTCAACACAAACAGGGCATCGGCCTTTGGGACGCCAGAGCAGCCGCTTCTCAAAAGAATTAATCCTGTCCTCGACAATATCCCGGCTAAGAATGGCAACCGCAAGCCCGTCCCGAAAGGAAAGAAGGCTTCGGGAATGAAAAGAACAAAACCCTCCAGCGGCGCGGAACAGAGCGCGGAAACTCCTGTTTGTAATATGCTCGAACAATGTGTTGTCAATGTATCGGTGCGCCCTGTCGCTTATGATTGTGCAGAGGGGGCATCCCGGTTTTTGCGACGCTTTATCAAGTTCAAAGAAGTTAATATGTTTTTCAATAGCCATCTTAAACCCGCTCCTATCCGCCCCAGTCAGCCCGGAGGCCAGCCGAGAGCGCGTCCGCCAAGAAAATGAATATGCAGATGATCTACAGTCTGTCCGCCGTCCGTCTTCGCATTGACAACAAAACGCCCGCCTTTCTCCTCGCACCCCAGCTGCTTTGCCAGCTCCTGAGCTTTGTGAAAAAGCCGCCCCAAAAGCGCTGTATCGGCTTCTTCAAGTGCCATCAGATTTTCGATATGCTTTTTCGGAATAACAAGAAAATGTACCGGCGACATCGGATTGATGTCGTAAAAACCGAGCATTTCATCATCTTCATAAATCTTCTTGCTTGGGATTTCCCCCGCGATTATCCTGCAAAATAAACAATTACTCATCTTTTCATTATAGCATTCTCCACCGCTTCAAGAAAGCCCTTGCTGGTTTCTGTGGCACCCGAAATAGCGTCAATGTCCGTTGAGTTGTACATTATGACAAGGTCGGTTAACTCCTCCATGGCTAAAGCTCCCACAAACCGGTCCTCTTCAGAATCGATGATGACAATCTCCATGATGTTTATGCCGTCCATCCGCACCTGTACGCATACAGGCCCGCGGTACCCCTGCCCTGTCCCCTCATAAACCTCGCCTGAAACAGTTCTACTTTCCGCTACTCTGCTGAGAGCAGCGCAGCCGCAGATGAAAATAACAAGAAATAGAATTGAAAATTTTTTTATCATAAAAACCTCATTAATCAGCGTTAAAACCAATTCTCCGCTTTGGCGCCGGCGGAGTTTCAATCAGCTTATTCAATGTTGAAATAATTTCGTTAATTGCTGATGTATGTTTTGCCAGGTTGAGATTCGTGTCATCTATGTGTAAAAAAATGATTTTTTCCAAAGCGTCCAGTTTTTCTCGAACAGGCTTTGCAAGATAACGCCGCATACCGATAAAAGCCTTGACAACCGCAATATTAATTTGAGTCGCGATTTTACTGTTTAATATTGAGGAGAGCATTATAACGCCATGTTCGGTAAAGGCAAATGGCAGTTTGCGGCGGCCTCCCCAACTTGAAGTCGCAAATTGCGACTTCAAGTTCTCTTCTTCTGTTGTTAAACGGCTGTCCAAACTTGATATCACATTTTGTGACTTCAAGTTTATGTGCTCTTCTTTCGTCAATTGAAACATAAATTCGAGCGGAAACCGCTCAATATTACGCTTTACAGCTTCGTTCAAACGTCTTGTTTCCACCTGATAAATTTGAGCCAAATCTTTATCCAGCATGACTTGTAAACCGCGAATTTCGTAAATCATGTTCTGAATGGGGATTTCTAACGTCGTTTCCTGCGGCATTACTTCTTTTTCTTCCATTTCCGGCCTCCAAATAGGATTTTCCTTAAAAATTTAGGTGTACGAACTACAAATTCATGCACCATTTAACACTTACAAAAAAGTGATAGCTATTAATGGCGCGCAGATGCGCGGTGCTTTACCGAAAAAGTAATTTTTTTCAATTTCTTTGAAGATTCCCGCTAATTGTAGTAGTTGGATAGGGCTTTGGGTATTATTCTATCTAAAAATAACGTATAATATTGATATGGAAAGGATTGTGCCTAAACGCGCGGAAGATATTCTTAAGAGGATGAATACATGAATCTGTATCATGGTTCAAATTATGATTATAATAAAATTGAAACGATCAATTATCACTGCACACTCAAAAAGCGGTATCATTATTAAATACATCTTCTCTGTTATGGACAGAAACCGCGGAATTTATAGCTGATGAGTATTATAGATTGGATGGGTGAGGATTTTAATATATTTTATTCTTCATTTTGCTTTTTCGAGAAGTCTATTTTTTCCTTAAATGGCGGCACGGCAAAGAAAAAAAGCGTCTGGGCGTTTCCATTGCTTAACGCAAAATCACCGAGGAAGATTATATCCATTCCAAGTATCATTCCTGCGTTTGAAAGGATGTTACAAACAGCAACTTCAATGATTTTCTTGATGACGCTGTTTGGCAGTTGAACGGTGATATATACAATATCAACTGCTTGTGTTGTATGAATTCCGGCAATTGTTTTTTTATCAACAGGTGTTACTTTAAGTTGGTTCATTATTTCAGGTGTTATTGCCGATATGCTTGCGCCTGTGTCCCAAAGCACTTATGTC
>Ga0209755_10001306_pt1 | contig 39743 bp, 52 predicted proteins | sample TergutCo191P1_FD_187301 | JGI IMG/M metagenome (GOLD analysis project Ga0209755, IMG submission 187301) | Cornitermes sp. P1 segment gut microbial communities from Petit-Saut dam, French Guiana - Co191P1 (SPAdes) (version 2) | ecosystem: Host-associated > Arthropoda: Insects > Digestive system... | reverse complement strand
AAAATTCATCTCCCAGCTGATATTCTTAGAACGTTTTTTTAACGCTTTATCGCCCCGTGGTGAGGTTTTATCTTTTAAAAGGTAAAATCACACGCCGAAGGCTGAATCAGCCTGTTTTCGGGCTTTTAAGGGAATTCTTGATTTGCTTATTTTATCCAGTTTCCGAAGACCTCAATAAACTTTTGATATGGCACTTCATAATAATAATCTTCAAATGCTGTTTTAGCATAAATGTCTGATGAGTTCTGTTGTTTTAAATAAAAGCGGACAGTATTTTCTTCTTTGTTAAATAATGTATAAAAATATATTCTACCTTTAAGTTTTGTTTCTGCTCGTAAGCTTAATGTAATTGAACTTTGAAATCTATCATTTGATGTATTTATACCAGATGTAATATATTCAATAGAATTTCTTACAGGTCTGTTTTCTTTTAATGATATTTTAAATTTATTTGTGTTAATAATGAAGTAATCTGACCATGTCAGTATTTTAACACCTGTTCCAGTACCAGGTATTTGATAAGTATATAATCTATTTCCAACAGAAAAAGTTCGCCTATCTGAATTTGAATCAGAAATTAAATATCCAATATCAAGGACATAATAATTTTTCTTATCATGATTTACATTATATATTGATATATGAGTAAAATTATTATTTCTTTCTGGGCTAGAATAAGGTGTTATTTTGTTTTCATTTGATGATGACCATTGTCCAAGTGAATCTCTGTACCATCCTACAGCCTCTTTTAACTCTGTTAAAAGTGTAAGACTCGCTAATGGAGCATCTTGTCGAGTCAGTTCATTATTTGATTGACCGCTAATAGAATAAATTATAAAAACAAATGTACAAAGTAATATTAATAATTTTTTTGAAAAATTCATTTTTCCTTCCTTTAATCCCACACATCAGGTCTAATCCATGAAAATACCCTGCCAAAAATATGCAGCCGCTCTGTTAAGTCGGTATCGTCAGCTTTAAAACTCATAACTAACTCAGCTTTCTCTAATTCGGCAGCTCTGACAGAAAATACTTTAATTTGCCGTGCGAGGGTATCAAATTCAAGCCTCTTACAGTATACATCGCCGTCCAAAGAAAAAACATAGGTTCCGTCTTTTGTGTCCTGCGCTTTATCGGCGTCAAAAAGAACTATGTCCCCGTCTTTAATACCAGCGCCAAGCATGGATGAACCGATAACATGGAGAGCATAAACTCTGCCAGTCTTTAACCTTGGGATTAAATCAAAAACATTTACATAACGTTCGATGTTGGCTTCGGTATCCCAATGTTGCCCCGGACCGCATGAAACCTTCTGCCGTAGGAGTGGTATTTGATGACCTGTAGGAGTAATAAAGTTTTCAGGTTTATCAAGAATCATTACTTCTTCATCACTCTCTGAAAGAAGCCATGCCGGATTTACATTAAATTCTTTGATTAATTTTAAAACAAAATCAGATCCCGGGTTTTTCGACTTACCAGATTTTAAGTCAGAAACAAACTGCGTACGTACCCCTAATTCCTTAGATAAGGATCTGTCGGGGAATTTTTGTTCTAAAACGTCGATTATTCTTTGCCAATCCATAATTACAAAATTCTTTTTAAATTATCGTCGATTTATCTTGACATGATAAGATAAATCGACGATAATAAAAATGGTAATAAGTTATTACCGTATTCAGAAAGTGGTTTAAAGACGGTAATAACTTATTACCACTTTAAATTATGAAAATGGTTACGGTTCGTAACCACATCCAGAAAGGTTTTTGAAAGTGGTTACGGTTTGTAACCACTTAAATTATCGCATAAAATCGGCATTTTGTCGATTTATCGGCGGTAAATGTTCTTTGACATAGGGGAGTCTGGGCAACGGGCAGCGAGTGAGGCAGAGATAACCGACCCGGACGTTTGACCTCGAGCGCAGGATAAGGCTAAGGCCTTTTCGTAAACCTACGCTCCAGAAATTGGATAACTCCGTAAAACGGCAGTTATTTATACGAGCTTGAGCCGCGGTACCATCTGCGGCAATGGGACTGTATTGGCCGGATAGTGTTTTTAAACCTCCCAGTTTTAACACTGTTCTGCAGGTTCGACTCCTGCCGGTTCCAATACCAAAGAGGTTTGCCAGTTTTGAAAGCCTCTTATTACCAGAAACTGGCAATTTTAGGAGGTTTTATGAGTTGTTTTCATACCTGTAAGTTTAGAAAGATATTCATCAACAAGGGTCGGACATGTTTCTGCGCGGATTTGCTCTCGAAGCATAATCAATTTTTCTCTTACATGAGAAATAAATGCATTTGCTCTTTCAAAATCAATTCCACTACTTCCTATTACGATCTGATTGCCAATAAAATCACTGATTTGCTTGAGAGTGCTTGTCACAGTCGGACTTGCAACAAGCATACCGGTGTCAGAAAACTTAAAAAATGCTCCAGAAATATTTCCAATTTCATTAGGATCTGCAAGCGGATCCGAAAACGTAACATCTAAAAATTTATTTATTAGCTTAAGAATTTTCCTATACAGCTCAATTCGCCGACTGTATATCTCGTAAAAGAATCTTTCTTGTTCTTTTTTCTTTTCAGAACGAACATCAAATAATTTTGTGATTAATAATGTAACAATCATAGAAAGCAATGCAGTAAATCCTGAATTACTAAACAACTCAATAAATTTATCAAATATTCCAGTTTGAATAATTTCTGTACTCATGTCTCTCTGCCCTCCTTTTGCGGCTGTGTTTTTTTGTGGTGATTAAATCATATCACAATTGGAGGGCTTTTATAAACAAAAACCGCCCCGTACGGGGCGGCAACACCAAATAGAATACGCGGCACAGTAGGAAGTCTCGCGTAACATAAGGAGTTTTAATTATGACAGACAGAAACCAGCAAATCAAGGCCGCACAGCGTCTTGAAGTTGTTATAGCTTACCTGTATGGAACCATAACCCCAAAAGAATTTTCGGATTTATTCAACGCCGAGAAAGTTTTTAAAACATTACATAAAAAAACAGGTGACATAACTACAGAGGATTTAGAAAGGTGGGTATGCGGCTGCTATAAAATAGTTACTGATGAATAAAAAAACGCTGGCTTCATTATCAAAATACAACAATAAAAAGTGCCTGTCAACGGCAAAGGAGATTCCTATGAAAAATACAATCCGTCTTATATCGCATATTTTGCGCCGAAGAAAAAGAAAACAACCGCTTGGTGATAAACCACTCTGTTATTCAGAAGGTGGGTTTTTAACAGATCTGCTGGAGCAAAATGGTTTTTGTGTAACTAAAATGGAATGGCAAGGTAATTCATTTTCATTCGTTGTTACGCTTATGACAGATAAAAAAGTGTTTGAAGCGCGTTTAAAGAAGATCGCAAAAACACATGTTATAAACTTTTAAAAAACGATTTTCTCGGCGGGTTTGCAACATAAGCGACAGGAGACGGCGATTTGTAAACCATTTTACATTCTGGACACTTGTCGTTTATGATGTGGACTTTTAAAGAATCTACTTCAAAACAACGCGGACAATAAGGACTTTCATCATCTTTATCATAATAATAGCCGTCATCTTTATTATGTTTCATGTTTTTATTCATTTTTCTTTTTTTTATTTGTTTTGCTGCTTTTGGAATTATACCAAAAATAGAACCAATTAAATCAATAAATGTTTTTATATCCATTGTCTCTCTGCCCTCCTTTTGCGGCGTAATTTTTTGTGGTGATTAAATCATACCACAATTGGAGGGCTTTTTTCCTTAATTCAAGCAGTTGTGAAGCAACTGAAATTTATCCGGTGCAGCCGGATAAAAATTTATACAAAGGAGGTTTTATGCGTTACAAGGACGAAATAACCGGATTGGGAAGCAGACCTTACCCGCTTGACCGCGAACGGCGGCGCAGAGTGTTAATTGCCATGGCAGAAAAAGAACTTACGATTAGTAAGCTCTCACGAACCATTGGTATTGCTCAATCAATAGTATCTCAAGTGATCAGCGGTCGTCGCTTATCTCTAAAGACCGAAAAGCTAATCGCAAAGTTTCTAGGTAAGAGCGCTGATTATCTTTTCCCATACCGTCAGCCGGAAGAAATAAAAGCGATGCGTATCGCAGAACAGCGCGCAAAGTGCAGCGAAGTTCCCCGCGTAAAGCAGAAAGGTAAAGCCGCATGACAGGTTACATAAAAACATCAAAAATAGCCGCGGCGTTATGTGTCAGCCAAAAAGAAACATTAAAACGTGCACGCGCAGAAGGCTGGCCGTGCGTTAAACGAAAAAGCTCGCTGTTGTTTCTGGAAAACCGTCTGCCTGCAGGTGTCCGCATCGCTCTGGACGGGAGGCAGGAAGAAGCAAACGAAAACTGCCGAGGCGGATTATCGCAGCTAACTGACAAAGCGCGGGAAGCAGCGCAGAACCGCAGCGCTCTTATTTACGAGTATCATCAAAGCGGATTAAAACCTGCCGACTTCTGCGACGCTTACAACGCCGGGCAAATCAGTATTCATCTGCAGAAAGAATTAGGTCAGGTATCAGCGCGTACACTATACCGCTGGCTTCAGGATCAAAAAGAAGCAGGCGGAATTGGTACACAGGCACTTGCCGCGCTCGCTCCCCGTTACGGAATAAAAAAGAGCGGCGCAGGCGTTACTCTAAGTTCTGTTGAACGCTCTTTGCTGCGTCAGTTCTGGCTTAAAAACACGCGCCCTGCAATGGCGCACGCTTACAGGCAGCTGCTTATCATGTATCCTCATTCACGCTGCACATACCAGACAGCGGCGCGTTTTCTGCAAAGCATACCGCCTGCGGAACGCGATTATTACCGCCTTGGTAAAAAACGTTTTGAAGATATGTATCTGCCTTATGTTGAACAGAACATAAACAGATACCGCTCGCTGGATCTTGTTGTATCGGATCATCATGTGCTTGACTGTGTTGTAGTTTACCGCGGCAAATTGATTCGTCCGTGGATAACCACTTTTCAGGATTACCGCAGCGGAAAAATTGTCGGTTTCTTCCCGACAGTAAAACCGTCGAGCCTTTCAATCATCGCGTCATATTACATGTGCTGTATTCGTTACGGCATACCGAAAGCTGTGTTATTCGACAACGGAAAAGATTACCGTTCAAAACTTATCAATGGTTATAAGACAACCGCAAAACAATTCACGCCGGACGGTATCGCTGAAGATGTTGAAGTATTTTTTCAGGGAGTGTTACCTGCATTAGGATCGGAAGTGCATTTTACAAAAACATATTCCGCGAAATCCAAAGGCAGGCAGGAAAGGTACTATCGTATTTTGGGAGAATATCTTTCCAAAGATATCGGCTCTTATGTAGGTTCCGATACAACCACGCAACCTAATGATGCAGTTTTAATGTGGCGTTCCATCGACGGTATGGCAAAACGCGAAGATATTCCCACATGGGATTATTTTACGCGGGCGGCGGCAGCGATGATTGAATACATCAATGACAAATTTGCAAGTCAGGGCAAGGGCATGGACGGAAAAACCAGAAGCCGCGTTTTTAATGAGAATCTTCCGGAACAGATAAGAAGAGTGGCAAAAGAAGAACTGCAGCAGGCTCTTTATCGCAGCGAAGTTAGAAAATGCGGCCGCAATGGCATAAAACATCATGGCATTTCATATTATCACCCAACATTGATTGAATACACCGGCCGTGATGTTGTTATACGCAACAAAATCGTCACGGATAACGAGATGCCTGTATACGCGATAGACGGCTCATTTATCTGCAATGCCGTCGGTGATTACTTCGCGGAAGACGAGAACCTCAATCAGGCTATAAAGCGCGTTGAAAGCGTACGCAAACACTCGCTTCTTGCGTTAGCCGAAAGGGGTACCAATGAAGTCGCAATCGCAGCGGAACAACGGCTGATGATCGAGACTGCGATGAACATTTATGATGATAAGCTTCCTTCACTTGAATCGCTGCTTGGAGAGGAAGAGCCAAAAGCATTACCTATGGCAGCCGGAGCCGAGAATCTTCCGGTTAAGAAAAATAAATATGTCTCTGTACTGGACGCACGTCCTGAACAAATATTACACATGGAGGCTCTGCAATGAATTTGGGAATCAAAGAACGTCTTGATGAAGCCCTTAGTATCTGGGGTATTTCGCAGGCAAAAGCGGCGAGGGAGATGAATTATTCTCCTTCAGTAATCAGCGCATTCTTAAAGGATGAGTACAAAGGTGATGTGCAAAAACTGGAAGGCGAAATTGTTCAATGGCTCGCGCGGCAGAAAAAAGGGCGAGAGCGCAAAAAAGTTAAAATTGTAGAAACCGAAGATCTGCGCCGTATAACAAGCGCAATTCAAATCGCTCATGTAGAAAAAGATATCGCTCTCATCGTTGCGGAAGCAGGATCTGGAAAAAGTACGGCAGCCAAGGAATACGCCAAGCAAAATGCTAAAAGCGTAATACTTATCAATGTTGTTACTGGAATGAATCGTAAAATGCTTGTTGCGGAAATCGCACAGCAGTTGTCTATTAACTTCATGAGAGTAGCGTATAACACACTTGTAAAAAACGTATCCGACATTTTGAGCGAACGTGACATGGTTGTTATTCTTGATGAAGCCGATTATCTACGACCTGATGCGCTTGAGTTTGTGCGCCGTTTGGTTTTTGACCTCGGACAATCGGGACTAGTTATGATCGGACTTCCTCGCTTAAAACATCAGATATTAAATCTGCGTAACGATCACCGCCAATTAGAAAGCCGCATAGGCGTATATCTTCATTTGTCAGGTCTTACGCGAGGCGACGCAACACTTATCGCAGAATCAGTCTGGCCAAAAACAACCAAAAAGATAGTTGATGCTATTTACAATGTATCAAAAAGCGATATTCGTCAGTATGTAAAAATTATTGAACGTATGCAGCAGACAATGGCTTTAAATAATGTTACAGAACCTGACCTTGATATCGTTGAATCGGCAGCGACTCTTATTATGCGGCGTGGAGGATTAGCAGCATGAGCAGAAAAATTTCTGTAAATAATTCTGTCGGAGTAAGAGAAAAAAATAAACTTGCCGCGATATCCGCTGAAATAACCGAATACGAAAAAGAAGCAAAGAAGCTTCTAGCAAAAACAGCAAAGGCTTATTACAACGCAGGAAATATAATTTTAGGGATTTTAAAGCGATGGGATTACAAAGAAAAGCGCATGTCCAATAAAGCAATTTATGAAGCAACAGGCTTCCCTGAACACCGTATAACGATTGCGTTGAAAATTTTTAAACACTTTGAAAACAATCCCGATGCACTCAATGGTCTTGCCCTGCGTGACGCGCTTAGGCTGATAGCTCCGCCTCCTCCTGCAGGAGAAGATGGCTATAACCGCATTGATCTCGGCGGTAATGCAGGACAGATGCAGCTCGAATTCGGCGAGTTGTTTTCTGTTCCGTCAACCGTAAATCAGGCTTTGCAAAATTACAGGACGGTAAGCGAAAGATATACAGACATTATTGTTGTCAGACGGACAAATGACGGCGGCATGATCAGTAAATGCTTCGCTCATTTCGGTGAAGATATTCCGCAGAATTCTGATTTAAAACATGCGTATAAAATCATGTCACAGAAAACCCAGGCGGCGATAGAAGACTATCTTGCCGCCGTAGAACAGTCGGAGCTAAGTTCCGGGGAGGCTCAAGGATGAGTGAAATAACATACAGAACCGAATTATCAAAAGACGGTTATGAGAAAATCGAAGCAAAGATACAAAGAATTGAAGATGTTGCGTATAACGGGTTATATACAGCGGATGACCGCGCTTCAAGATTTCATCAAATTGTTTCCGAAGTTAAAAAACTGCGGCAGGTACTTCGTGAAGTGCTGCTTATTGTTCACGAATCGTCCGCAGGCGGCGAAGGAGATGCAGCGTGATCAATTCATGGAAATCTTTTTTTATCGCAGTCGAACAAATGAGAGAGATTCAAAAAGTTTATTTCAGAACAAAGAGTACAGCAGCGCTTCACGCTGCAAGAAAATGCGAAGTGGCAGTTGATGCCGCTATCAATCAAAAACGCTCCGAATGGGAGAAACAAGTTCAGCCGGAATTAATAGGAGGATTTTATGGCTAAAACAAAAAATTATTTTATGACAAACAGCCAGGGACATCAGGTTCCAATTAATATGGTATCTGATATCGACAAGCTGCGTGATCAAACTGTCCGTAACATTACAAATAAAGCGCTGGATATGAAAGAACAGTTAATCGCTTTTAAACAAGAATTACGCACCGAGTTGTTTTCGTACCTAGAAACATCTGCGCAGCGTTACAAAAAAACTTACGGCGGCAAAAAAGGCAACATTACGCTGATGAGTTTTGACGGCAGCCTTAAATTAATGTTAGCTGTAAATGAAAGTATTGTGTTTGACGAGCGGCTTCAAATCGCCAAAACCATAATTGATGAATGTATCAATAAGTGGTCTAAAGGTTCACGCAGTGAGATCCGCGCTCTTGTGAATAACGCTTTTTATGTTGACAAAGCAGGAAACATAAACACAGCCAGAATTCTTGGACTTCGCCGACTGGATATTACTGATCCTGATTGGAAAAAAGCGATGGAAGCTATAACAGAATCCATACAAGTTTCGGGAAGCAAGGAATATCTGCGAGTGTATACCCGCGATAAAAACGGCGAATACAAACAGGTGCCGCTTGATGTTGCGGCATTGTAACACGCATATCCGGACAGCACGCGGAACTTGTTCCGCAGATGTCCTGTCCGGGGCTTTTTTACACAGGGTGGGAACAATGATAGAGTTAGAGAAAGAAGTGAAAAAAATTATTGCTGAATTAAATGATAAAACTTTCACAGTCGCATTTTGCGAACAAGCTGTAAAATATCCTACCTCCGCCTATCATAACGCAGCTATTGGATATGTTTTAGCATGTCAGCGTTTAGCTATTATCCGATTAAAGAAAAAATGCAAATCAAAAATTGTTTTTTCTGCTCATGTTGGTGAGGAAGGTGAATAATGGGGAGAAATAAATATTCAATTATCCATGTTGCAAAAAAGCAGCTTGGTCTGGATGATGACGCATATCGTGCGATTCTTTCCGGGGCTGGATTAACAAGTTCAAAAGATATTAAAACCGATGCGCAGTTAAATACTGTTTTGAATGTGTTTCAATCACTAGGTTTTAAATCTACAAGCATGAGAAGCAGGCGTTTAAATGTTACCGGCGCACCATGTATGATCAGTAAACGGCAGGAATATTACATCAGAGGATTATGGCTGCTTGCAAGCCGTTTTAAAGATGAAAAGAGTTTAAGAAAAATCGTTAAACGAATCGGCAAGGTTGATGATATTTCGTTTTTAACAAAGCGTTCCGCATCGGCAGTAATACTTGCGTTACGTGATATTTGCTGGAAAGCGGGCTTTAATCCTGATACGAAGGAGATTATATGTTGTGGACAGTAAAGCAGTCGGCTCGCTTTTTATCATTGGATTATACAAACGTATACTACTTAATAACAATGGGTAAAATCGAATCTGTAAAAATCGGAAGAATATGGCGGCTTAATCCAGAGGAGGTTAAGGAATATGATAAGCGATTCTCTGAAAGAAAAACTGGAGAACTTACCGGCAATTTTATCTATCAAGGAGACGGCGGATTTCTTTTCTATACACCGGATGACTGTTTTCCGCATGATTCACAACCAGCAATTACAGGCTTGGAAAGACGACGAGGGACAGTGGTGCATTGCAAGAAACGATCTGAAAAAATTTTGCTCCAAAAATTCAAACCTATAAGTCAACTGGAACTCTTTACAGCGTAACAATCTGACTGTAACCCAATTAAAGTAAAATCAATTTTTCTCTTTTATCTTACTAATATGATTAATTACAACTTTATCAATTCAATTCTTGGAAGGTTTGAAGGCAAAAGTTATACTCGCGGCTATATACCATGTCAGCGCGGCACTTACTACGGCGGCACTGATACTGACAAGGGTGAGCCTCTCGGCGCGTCAGGTGTTACCATTGCAACAGGGGTTGACCTTGGACAACAGACAAAAACAGGACTTACCTCAATGGGAATTCCAACTGCCATAACTAATATTCTTGAGCCGTATATCGGGATTAAAAAAGATCAAGCCATTAAAAAATTAAAAGAATTTCCGCTAACACTCACCTATGAACAGGTTCGAGAAATCGATGAAGCAGTTCACAACCACTATATAAATACCACAGCCGCAAGATTTGGTTATGAAAATTTCAGAATCGCTCCAAAAGAGGTGCAGGCAGTTGCTGTATCGCTTTGTTATCAGTTTGGTACGCCTAAAAGAGACGCTAGTCCGTCTCTCGCTCTAGCATGGGAGGCACTGCAGCTTGGTAAGTATCAGGAAGCCGCAGATTTTTTAACCAATCAAAACGGATGGAGCGTAAGCCATCGCCAGTACATGATACGACGCACACAGGAAGCAGAGCTTCTTAGAAAAGTTCTCTAAAGAACGATTTTAAATCGTTCTAAAAATACAAGGAGGTTTTTATGATAAATATTCTGCCGCTGTTCATTGTAATCGCAATTATGTTAGTGATTGTTTTTACGGAACTCATTAAAAGGCTGGATAAGAAAAACAAGCTGAAAAGTTATCGCGTTTGGATTCCCTTGATTCTTTCATTAGGCGTATCTGCGCTTTTAACACTTGGGAATTTCTTTAATCCGCCTTTGCAGGTCTTTTTCTGGTGGGCTGTTATATTTTCATTTTCAGTATTTGCCTACGAAGCAATCCTGAAAAAAATAACGACAGCACTTGGCGAACCAAAAACACCGCAATGATTATGAAAAAGTTACGGATTTTCTTCGCCTGTATCGGCGCAGTTTTGGTCTTTCTTGCCGGATGGTTTCTAAGAAATTTATTCGGAAGAAAGATTGAATCCGTAGTTGCTAAAACATCAGAGGAGATAAAACGTGAAATTGAAAATACACCTGCTGACGATCTTATTAATGATGCTCCTAATTCCGATGAGTTACGCGCAAACGCTGCCGGAATTGCAGAACAATCAAAGCAGCGATTACGGGATCGAATTAGAGAAGTTTTATCCGGGAACAATAGTTCTGGAACTGATGCAAGCGGCGGAAGCGGAAATTGAAGCGGCTGTTAACGAAGCGTATGCAGAAGGATATAAAGCGGCTTTGCTGCAATATTTGCCGGAACTTGCAGGTCTTAGGATATCGGAAAATGCTATGCGAATAAAACTTGAAAATGAGCGTAAAAAAAATAAAATTTTCTGGTTGTCATCAGGCGCTTCTTTCATTTTGGGAATGGGTTTGCAATTTATTATAACAAGGTGAGTTTATGGAATCAGTTTTTTTAGTTGTTTTACAAAAATGGGGACCTGCAGCAGTTTCAGTTCTGCTTATTTTTGTTGTGTCGTTTCTTATAAGAGAAATTAAAAAATATTCTGACGTTGAAAAACACCATAATGCGGGGTTGCATAAAGACATTACAAAAATGCGTGAAGATGTAAACAATGCTTTAAACGGTTTCAGTGAACGATTGACAAGAGTTGAACATGAATATGTAAGAAGAGATACATTCTTAAATGAATTATCAGGATGGAGAACAGAAATCAACAGGTTATACGATCTTTTTAATAATAATTTTACATCATTTACGCAAAATATAATTCAAGTCTTAACACAGGGGAAAAAATGAAAGATAACATCCTACGCGGAAAAATACTTGATCTACTCAAAAGAGTTTATCCTGACGGTATAGAGCAGAAAACTTTCTACAGTGTTTTATTCCAATATCATAAACCTGATGAAATAAGAGCTTCGCTTGAATATCTTATTGATACTGGATTCATTTCATTAAATGAACGGCCGCACCCGGTTTTTGAACAAGAGAAGGTTCAATGGTATAAGTTATCTCCCACAGGTGTAAACCTTTTAGAAGGTAATATAAAAGAAGATCCCGGCATCCTCATACAGCGAGGTTAATTATGGGACAAAAAAGCAAAGCGGATGTTCATGGCTTAAAAGAAATTATAATTAAGCATTATGACAGCGGCAAAAAGACGATTGCTTATGTAACCGAAAAAACCAATGAAGATTTACAAAAGCAGGGGTTAAAACTCACAATAAGCCGCGAAGCGATACGTCGTGTTATACGTTCAGAAGAGGATGAAATCGCTGACATCAGAAAAAGCGTTGAAATCTCCAAAGCGATGGCGGAAGTATTTAAAGATCATCCAGGCACGGAGCAAGCTGAAGGGCTTCTAATTTATTTACAGCAGCTAATTTCTAAAGAAATACGAACTTATGAAAGCATCAACTTTGAAGACCCCGCCGAAATGATAATCGCCACAACAAAATTAACACAAGCGCAGGCGAAGCTGTCGCAGTACCGCACCAACGCCGTAAAAGCCCTCGATAAAGCAAAATCGCAATTAAAAGCAGAACTTCAAAAAGCGATACAGCATGACAGCGAACTTTTAGAACGTCTCTGTAAAATTGTCGATGAAGCAAAGGTGAAATAATGAAGGAGTTTATCAATGAAATATCATGGAATTACTTTAAAAGATGGCGATGTTATTAGTTATCCACACAGGCTAATTGGAGACGGTATCACTGTTTACACCGAAACAGTTGTGGATGGCGATTATCCTTCACATGCATTAAAAAAGTTATCTGATTGGCAGATAAAAGAATTTAAAGTACTAAGAAATATTTATGATCCTGAATATAAAAAAGAGTGTGAAGAAAATAACAGAAAATTTTGGGATATTATTGAAAAGTTTCAGATGTTATCTGAAAAACAAGAATCATATTCACTTTTTGAAGAGTTTGATAAAAGAATGGAAGAAGCCTATCAAATCGCTATAGAAAATGACTGGATTAAGGTTGTCGAAAATCAACAACAGGTAATTGAATGAGCGATCTAATTTCCGAACTGGTAGGCGATGAACGCTCCGCCGTAGAAAAATCTAAAGCGCATAGAAAACGCATCGAGCGCGCTAAAAAAGATTTTGGATTTTTCTGCCAGACTTATTTGCCTGATTATTTTTTCACAGACCCTGCCGAATATCAGCAGATTTTATATGATGTCGCAGATAAACAATCGCTTTCAAAAGACACCGCAAACAGCCTTAAACCGTTTATAAATGAGCGTTATCACAGCCTTTTAAAACCGACCGATAACCTTGCAGGCGCGATGTTCATCGAGCCGCGCGAACACGGAAAAACCGTCCGCTGGTCTTTCGCTTACGTGCTTTGGAGTGTTATCACAGGTAAAAATCAATATGCATTATTAATTGGAGCCTCTGGAGAAGCTGCTCGTGAAAACTTAATAAATATTAAATCAGAGTTAGAAGAAAACGATCTTATTCTCGAAGATTTTGGCGATCTAAAAGGCAAGGTTTGGCGTGATAATCGAATTGAACTTTTTCTTGGTACAAAGAAAGTTGGAGATAAAACAGAAAAGATTGAAGCATGTATTCAAGCTAAAGGTTCAGGCGCATCAATGCGCGGTACCCGCTTCAGACAATACCGCCCCGATTTAATCGTGTTAGATGACGTACTAAAAGATGATGCTGTTGAATCACATTCGCAGCGCGATAAAATTTCACGCTGGCTTAAAAAAGTTGTTTTCAATCTTGGTAAAAATTCTTTCATTATCTGGGTCAATACAATCTTTCATTCTGACGATCCTATATCGCGCCTTATTGAGGAAGTGGAAGCTGGGACGCTCAAGCGATGGATAGCCGTCCGCCTCTCCTGTCTATGTCCTGATGATGAAACTCCGCTTTGGCCCGAATACTGGTCCGCAGAAGCGTTGGAAGAAAAACGCGAACAGCTCGGCTTTGACAATTTTTCTACGGAATGGTGCAACGAGCCGCTTTCCGATGAACAGCGTATCATTCAAAAGTCATGGATAAAAGCTCACGCATACCGCGAACTTCCACCCGCTAATGAACTGCGTTTTTTCTGCGGCGTGGATCCTGCTACAGGCAAACACGACCGCACTGCGGAAATAACAGGAGCGGTTCACAGGAGAACAGGTATCATCTATGTTTTGAAACCGTGGGCGAAGGTGTGCAGCGAAACGGCGACTGTCAGGCAATTGGTGATTCTCCACAAATTGCACGGCTTTGAACTTATCGCATGGGAAGATGTTGTTTTCTCCGGCATTTACGGCAATTACGTGCAAAAACTCGCCGCGGAAGAAAACGTGTATCTGCCGATTAAAAAACTTTCAAACACAATTTCCAAAGACGCAAAATGCCGTTTCCTCTCGCCGCTTATCGAGAACGGAATAATCCGTTTCCCCGAAGAGGGAGCACAAGATATGATCGACGAACTATGCAATTTCCCGAAATGGAAATTTGACGATCAAATGGACGGCTTGTATCTGTTAGTCAAAGTAATACCTTCGGGAAGTGGTGCGCCTGTCGTGGAAAAAGCGAAGTCCGCGATAAACACCAAAGCGCAGGAAATTATTCAAAGGGTAAGGAGATGGTGATGCGAAAAGAAATCATTGGCTCCTGTACGTTATATCATGGTGATTGCCGTGAAATACTTTCAATAATTAGTAATGTTGATGCAGTTATTACTGATCCTCCTTATGGAATTACTAATTGCGAATGGGATAATGTTGTTGATATATCTATTTTTTTTGATAACGCAGATTTAATAGTTTCTTTTGGAGCGGAACCATTTACTTCTAACCTTATTCATAAGAACGGAAAATTCTTTAGAGAAAAACTGATATGGGAAAAACATCGTGCTGGCAATTTTGGAAATGCTAAGATTCGTCATTTAAAATATACTGAAGATATAATCATTTTATCTAAAAATAAAAATTATATATATAATCCACAAATGCAGCCAAGAATATCTGATAGGGTAAGGCAGGCGCAAAAAGGAAATAGCAAACAATGGCGTACAAATAAAAGACCTGGAGCTGATGTTAGTTTTGGTACGCTTTACGAACCTAGAGAATGGACTGTTTTTGATGCAGATCGAAAGTATCCCGGAAATATATTACGTTGCCCATGTGTAGTAAGTAATGCAAAAGATAAAACAGAACATCCTACGCAAAAACCAATAAAATTAATGGAATATCTTGTTTTAACTTATAGTGACAAAAATCATATTATTCTCGATCCTTTTATGGGTTCTGGAACCACTGGTGTTGCATCTTTAAAACTTGCACGTAATTTTATTGGCATTGAAATCAATGAAAAATATTTTGACATCTCATGTAAACGCATAGAGGAGGCTATAAAACAAAATGAAAAAAACCGATAAACAAACCTTAACAACGCAGGTCATTACTGATAACATGCTTGGGAGTTTTCTCAATTACATGCCGAATCCTGATGATATCGCGCCCGGTACAAATTCATCGTATGAAATATACCGCGATATGCGCACCGATCCGCGCATTAAATCCCTGCTTGGAAAACTCAAAACGGCTGCGCTTAATTTTCCTATTCATATCACACAGCCGGAAGGCTGTCCCGATAAAGTTTTTGAACTTGTCAACGGCTTCGATCTTTGGAAGAGATTATATTCAAAATTAAAAAGAATTCTTTCCGGGCTCGATTACGGTTTTTCAGTTTCCGAACTTGTCTGGCTGCATAAAGACGGCGTTTGGATTCCCGACAATATCATCACGAGAAAACCGGAGCGTTTTGTTTTCGGGCGTGATTGGCAGTTGTATCTTAATCAGCTTGGAGAGCGCAAGCCTTTGGATCATCCTTACAAATGGCTTGAATATCACCATGACACAGATGACGAAAATCCCTACGGCACAAGCGTTCTGCGCTGTGTCTATTGGGCGTGGATGTTCAAAAGAGCGGGATATGAATTCTGGCTGCAGGCGACAGAAAAGTTTTCCGTAAAATCGATTATCGCGCTTTTCAAAGGCGAAGGTGATGAAGAGCAAAAAAGAAAAACTGCGAAAAGTATTGCCGAGTCGCTTTTATCTATTGAATCAGGATCCACAGCAGCGGTTGCAAATGTCGATGCGATTCACGAATTAAATATGTCAGGCGATTTAATCGGTTTCGCTTCACTGGTAGACGCTTGTGATACGCAAATCAGCTACGGACTTACAGGGCAGTCGATAGCGACCAGCAAGACCGAAGGCGGCAGTCTCGCCCTGGGCGAAGTCCAATCTGATTTATTTTATGAAGACGCAATCGGTATCGCCACTGAATTGCAGACGCTTATTCAGAAAGTAATCGATTGGGCTGTCGAGCTTAACGGCTATACCGATATTGTTTCGCCTGTGATAAAAGTCGAGACAGAGAAAGATGCCAGCTTTGATCAGCTAATGAAAGCAATCGAAAAAGGAATCCCTGTCTCAAAAGACGCATTATATAACCGTTACCGTTTGCCTAAGCCACGCGACGAAGAAGATGTTTTCATTTTGGAAAAAACTTCTACGGAGCTTGCGCTGTCCGATTCCGGTAAAAAAAAAGCACAGACAAATCCAATGATACGGATTATGTAGCTCTTGAAAAAGCTCGTCTCGCCGAACTGGACGGCTTAGACAAAGCGGCTGTTAAACGCATAAGCAAGAGCATTTCTAAAACGGTTTTAAATTATTTAAACAGCTTAAATAATACTGATTATTCATCTGCAAAGGATCAGCTTTCTGTTTTTAAAATACTTCAACTTGAAATACCTTTTATTCCTGAAGTTGATGCTGGACTAGTGGAAGAAACGCAGACACTTATTGCGACAGCGTTATTAATGGGAATGGATCATGCTGCACGCAAAATAAATGCCGCTGATACAGAAATACCACCGCTGCCGTTTGAGGAAGCTGTCTCTTTTATGAAGGAACGTGTTCCAATGACAAAAACAGAGTGGAATGAGCTTGAACCTAAATTGCGTTTCCGTGCGTTCACTGTCGCACGATTGGCACAATGCGATTTCATCGAGACTGTCAGAGGACGGCTTGTAAATGCAATGGAAAAAGGCGAGGGATTTGCGTCAACATGGAACGATATCAAAGCCATTGCGGAAGCGGACGGCGCTTTTCAATTCAGACCCGGCTATTGGGAAAATGTTTTTCGTACAAACACGCAGACAGCGTACACCGCCGGAAAGCTGATGCAGTACCGCAATAATCCGCCGCCTGCATGGAACCTTCTCATTGTCGATGACAGCCGAACATCGGACATTTGCCGCAGATTAATTCACAGCGGAAAACAATCTCTTGCGATGCCGTCCAATCATCCGTTCTGGGAAAAATTCGGCTTTCCGCCGTATCACTTCCAATGCCGTACAGGATTGCAAGCGGTCTATTCATCGCAGATCGGCACTGACATTCAAGTTGAAAATCCGACAATGAAAAGCCTTGGGAAACACTTTAAACCAATGGAAGGGTTCGGCGGGAATCCGCTGGAGAACGGCAATTATTGGATGATGACAAAAGGTATGTTTGAGCGTGGTCTGAAGTACGGAATAATAAATGAGTTTAACCAACTTGACAATATCGTTAAAGATTTTGATTCTCTGTGGAAAGGCTACACGCGAGAAAAAATCGGTAAAGGTTGGGTTGATATTCATGCAACTTCAAGGAATAATCCTGAGTTTGCAAATAATTACGCAATAGCAAAAAAACAAGCTGCCGAAGGAAATAGAATTAAAATGCTTCCTGAACATACAGGGGAAGGTATTTACGGTTGGAAGAATCCTGACTATTTAATTAATGGTAGCTTATGGGAACTAAAGACTATTGGAGGGACAAAAAGTTCTATAAAAAATGCTTTTAGTAGAGGGAAGGAACAAGCAAAAAACTTGATTATTTCAGTACCAAAAAATGCTGATAAAAGTATGTTAAAACGATATATAGATGGTCGTTTTAATGATAAAAAAAATCCAATATCTATTAGAAATCTGATTTTATATATTGGTGACGAAAAATTTGTCTGGTCATAAAAAAGCCCGCAATTCCTATAAAAGGTTTTGCGGGGGCCAGTTCGAGCACACGACAAGAACTATTTGTAGTATCGCGTTAAAAACACACAAAGTCAAGTTAATTTTTAGGAGAGAAGAATGAAAATTAATGTATTAAAAATAGAATTCGTATTTGAAATGCCAAAATATTTTCAACCAGGTGTTCTTTATTTTTCCATTGAATACGAAATCGCTGGACATTTATGCGCTTGCGGCTGCGGAAATAAAGTCTGGACACCCATAAACGTATTTAGCACAGATAAAACGTCTCACAAATGGGGTTTTATAAATAATAAGGGTTTAATAACACTGTCACCATCTATTGGCAACTTCGCTTTGGAATGTAAATCACATTATTTTATCAAAGAAAACAAAGTTGTTTGGTGTTAAATTTTCTGGTAACGGTTTTAGGAACAAAACAGGCTTAAAAGCGGCTTCTAAAGGGTTTTTTTGGCTCTTCTTATGCTCTTTGAATAATTATGCTGAAAAGCCTCTCTAACGATATAATTCTATACTACATAATAAAATAGCTGATACATGGCTCTATGTCATTCTTTATGATTAATTACAATATTCCTGTCCAATTCTGAATTCAGTTATTGCTACTGTATCGCCCCGCAGCTCATAATCGCCGATAGCGTAACTGTTTTTCTCGCTCTTGTTTGGATCGCCTGCCGCAAACTGTCCTGTTATAATCCCGTTCGATTCTGTATTGCGGCTGTGTTCCATATAAAGATTTTTATTTTCGTCCCGGAAAGTATCTCCGCTTGTGTCCATCGCGCCGTATAATCGTTTGTTTCTCAATTCTAGAGCGCGCGCGGCTTCTTCGTTCTTGATTGCCTGCCTCTCTCCTTCCTGACTGTCAAACACTTCATCAAAATGTTTATCGTTAAAATGTTTTGTTATAGGAAGTTCGCCCGCTGCTGCTTTGAATTCCGCTTTATCGTCAATCGCTATCGCTAAGTTTTTTAACGCTTCTGTCTGCCTTGCTGTCTCTCTTACATTCCCTGTAATATTCAACGGCAAACTTAAAATGCCGAATCCGACACCGCCTGCAAGACCGCCTATTACGGATTGTTTTAATTCTGCCTGGAACTCCGCGCTGCCCCATAAATTACGCTGTACCGGATCGTCCTGCATAACATCGCCTAGCGCAAGCATGGCGTGATCTACAAGAAACTGGAGACCTTCTTCTATACCTTCACCCGCGGTATTTTTTGCCGCGTCAAAAATTGTTTTTGTGACTGCGCTTTTTCCTACAGTGCTGCTCATTAAACTGTTTGAAATTTGTTTTATAAAATTCTTTGACGCAGCTTCCGCAAGCTTTTTCTGCGCCTCCTGCGATATTATTCTGCCGCCGATTGCTTTTACAGCCGATCCGCCGAAACCTGCCACTACTCCTAAACTGGATTCAATTAGTCCGTTAATGCCTCCGCCAAGTAATGCAAGCCCTGCAGCGTTCTTTTGGTTTACTCCAGCGGCAATAAGGTCTATGTACATTAACCCTGCCATCTCCGCGCTGGACGCAGCGAAACTTCCTAAACCGTAACCGATTTTAAAACCTACAGCAGCTCCGGCGCCTCCGGTTGCAAGACCGCCTATTATGGCGCCGCCGACACCGCCTGCAAGACCGCCGGCAATTGATTTGCCCGTATAGGGAGCTGATTGAATCGTACTCGTTAGAATTGTTGTAAGCGCGTCTTTTTGGAATCTTTTTCCCAGCTCCTCATTTTCCGAACGGAGCCTGACTATTTTTTCCCAAAGATCATCGTATTGTTTCTGCAGTGCTTCGCGCTGTGTTTTGTCTTTTTCTGTCTGCAATTGATTATTAAGCGATTGAAGCTCAATCCCCATTTTTCCCATGGGGTTCATGTTCTTCGCTATCTGTATGGAATCATTGATTGCCTGCCATCGGCTCTTTGCTGATGCGTATCTCTCTTCGCGATCATCGAAAATACTTTGCCACACAGCATCATAATTATTGTAAATCATGAGCGGATCGCATTCGATACCTATACCTCGCATATATTCTGTAAGCTCACGTGATGATGCGAACTTGTATACTTCGTCATCTGTAATGATATTTTTTTCTTTTAAATCGTAAAGATAATCGAATTCACGCATCGAAAGTGATGCGCCGCCGTGACTGTAACGTAGTTGTTCCTTGTATGCAAGACGTTCTTTTTCTTTGTCATTCCATTGTCTGAATATATTATTATCATCTATTGCGGTGTTTTGTACTGTCTGCCGATCCGAAGAGAAAAAATTCTGCTGCTGATTTCTTTCAAAGATGTCAGACATAATTATTCCGTTTCTCCTTCAGTATCTTTTTCATCTTTAATGCGATTACTCATATATACCGCGGTTACTTTTTTATATGTAAGTGAATTATTTATTGGCTTTAATTCTACTTGTATAAATTCGTTTATATCGGAATTCCAACAATAAAATTCGTCGTCTATTTGTCTAAAATCGCTTAATTTGGGCATATAACCTCCGTTATCAATCTTTCTTTTTATTGATTTCTTCAAAATATTTTTTAGCTTGTTCTTTTTTTACTGGTTTTTTAGTAGGGGTAACTTCACATATAACTAATTTACCTTCTATTTCGTCCCAACAAAGAAATTGCCCATCAATAATTTTACAATCCTCTATATGTTTAATAAATTCAGGCATATATCCTCCATGTTTCTTTCAGGAGGTAAATGCTTGAATTGTGGAAATTTATCTTTTTATTAACGCTTTTCTGGCGCATAGACACTCCTACCCACATATACTCACAATGTGGAAATTGGTTAGTATCTATAGACGCCGTATTCTTGGTAGCCTATATTTTTACTTATTGGTATTGTAGCATAAGTTTGAGAAAATTGTCAATTAGTTTTTATAATATTCATTAAATTCTACATTATTCTACAGCTTTTTATTCATTTCATTAATAAATAATGTAACTTCATTATCAACTATTATATCCTTTCTTCTTACAGGTCTTTTTAAATTTATTCCTTCTAATGTCTTACAACGACTTAATGCAACGTATGTTTGTCCATGTGCGAAAGCACCACTGTCAAGGTCAATAATTGCTTTATCAAAAGTTTTTCCTTGTGATTTATGTATAGTAATTGCCCACGCCAGCATTAAAGGATATTGAATAAATTCACCTGTTTTTTGTGTTGTTAATTCATCCGTTATATTATTATATTCATAATCAATTGCTTCCCAAAGATTCTTATTAACTGTATAATTTATATTTTTTATTTCTACTACTATTTTATTATTTGATAATTCTGTTATTTTTCCAATAGAACCATTAACCCATCTTCCTTCTTTGTCATTTGTTAACATCATAACTTGTGAACCTTGTTTTAAAATTAATTGTTTTTCTGCAGGGTAATCTTCTTGTTTTACAGTTGTAAACGAGCCTTTTATTTCTGCGAAAAATGTTATTGAAGTTGTTTTTAATTTTGTTAACATATAATTATTTCTGTTTTGTACTGTTCCTTTTCTTGTACACAACATTATTCTATTACTATCATCATTTTCAATGGAATTATTATATCGTTCATTTAAAATTTCTAATATATTATCATCTATTTTATTTTCACGAACTAAATTTAATAAATTAATAAAATTATTATCAACTTGTCGGAAAACAGTTTGTAATTCATAATATAAGAATAATGAATTTTTGAAAGCATCTGAATTAAAAAAATATGGACCACCATATTTAAGTTGAAAATAATCAATAATGTGCCCATCAAATTTAATCTTTCCTTTATGTGTTATTTTTACATCTTTTTTATCTACAACCGGCGGTAATTGGTACATATCTCCAATAAATATCATTTGTACACCACCAAATGATTTATATTCATTCCTATATAATCTTAAAATATAATCTATTCCTTGAATTATATCTGCTCTGACCATTGATATTTCATCAATAATTATTACCTCAACTTTCTTGAATAAATCAATGTCTTTTTCTTTATAATTAATTTTTTCTATAGCATCACTGGTAATTATTTCATGAGGAAATTTAAAGAAAGAATGTATTGTTTTTCCTTTAACATTTAAAGCTGCTACTCCAGTTGGAGCCAAATATACAGTATTTTTTTTAGTTTTTGTCTTATAATATTCTATTAATGTGGATTTACCTGTTCCTGCTTTTCCTGTTATAAATAAGGAATTATTTGTTTCTTCCATTAATTTGTATATTTCTATAAATACTTCTTCATTAAAATATATTGGTAATTCATTTTTATCTATTGATTGACAAGCATTATTAATATTTTTAATTTTCTCATTATTTTCGAAATATTTATTGTTATCATATTCGTTTTTTAAATCATTTATTTCGTTCTTTAAAATACGTTCGTTTCTTTTAAAATAAATTATTATAAAGAAAATAATTATTAGACCTAATATAATTAAAAAAAATCCCATTAGTTATTTGTATTTATCCTTTAATGTTTTGGGTTACTAATAATCATGACGGTATTACATATATTGCTTGATGTATATTTCCATTTTCATTATTATCTGTAAACCAAATAATTGTCATTATAAAAGAATTATTTTCAAAATAATATGCTGTAACCCAAACAGTAAATAATTGCTTAGTTACATTTTCTAAAATATAATCTCTTCCCAATATTGGAGTAATAAAAAATATTGGATCGTCTAATAATTCATAATATTCTTTATGTGTTTCCCATTTAATTACAGATATATCAATTACTTTGCATTTTAAGTCGATAAATCTATTTTTAATTAAATCAACAGCTGATATAAAATCCCTTGTTGTATATATATCTTTAGCTACTTGTGTTGTATTTCTAAATGATTGTCCGTAAACAGTTATTTGTAATGAAATAAATAAAAATAAAACAAACAACTTTTTCATAAAACAATGGCGCAATTAGTAAAGATTACATCAGCATTAAAATGATGCCGATGAGATAAAATTTTAATTATTGAACTTGAAACCAGATGTCTTCCTGAGCGCGTTATTATTTGCAATCTTATATCTCCGTTATTATTTGGGTTGTTAAAATATACAGCATATTCTGAATAATCCGGCGGATTTATTTGATTATCTGTCCATTGACGGTGTAATATCATCCCGAAATTAGTAAGGTGTTGTATAACACAATTTGCATCCAATAAATCGTTGTTCACGCCGCTTCCTTTAATTCATTGTAAGTAAATGTAGTCGCGTTTAAAGCATATATTTTATCGATATATGCTGCCAGTTTTTCGGCGTTATATTTTGCCAGTTCCATAATGATCTTTTTGGTTTCTTCTGAGAGTTTTTCTTTAATCGCCTGTACAAGCTGTCTGTCCATTTTATGGCTTAAATCTCTGCCGCTACGAGCCATTGTAAATTCAAATTTCCGGTATTGTCTCCAGTAGTCATCCATGACATGATCATCAACTTCCCGTATAAATTCATCAAATCCGGCTTTTTCCATTACAGTAAGAATATGAGAATGGGTTTGTTTTGCCAGATTCTTTATCGCTTCGCCTTGATTTTCCGACCATGAGACCAGCCCGAATTCAAGTAATGTAGCTTCATAATTCCCAGCTTTTGTATTGTCAACCATAAAATGAAGATGCGGAATATTCCACTCGGCGTTTTTCTCAAAAACCATTTTACCGATACCGATAAAATTCTTGTCTGAGACATCGAGAATCCCTGATTTTTCTAATTCTTTAATTAGGTTTTTTTCTTCATTCATATTATCTATAATACAATAATCGACAGTTTTTATCAACCTGTTTAATTTATATCTGACGGCATCTCGTTTTAAGCAAATTGGTTTCCTGACGGGTATTGAATTAGAGGATAATAATCTTTTAAAGAAATAGAGTCGCCGGAGACTACTTTCCCAAAAAGCTTGGTATCGTGGGTAAAGGATGTGTCAGGATCTATATTCCACTGACTGGTTACTTGTTTCAAAGATTGCGTAGTGCCTGTAACAATACTTAAAAGCCGCAACAGTTGCTTTAAATTATCCTTCTGTGCCATACAATCCCTTTTTTTTATATTCTTAATAAAATAATTCATTTTGTCAAGTGTTTTATAAAAAACCCCTCAATGTGGTATAATTGAATAACCACAAACAAAAAACCACAAGGAGAGGCTAAATGACCATGGAACCAAACTGCCCGCGATGCAGTAGTACAAAATTTATTGTTGTAAGTAGGTATGAATTGTACAAAACCGTTAACCAATACACTAAAGAAGATTGTTTTAAAATAGCTGATCTTCTTTGCTGTGACAGTTGCGGAGCTGTCATTTGTCAATTTGATCATACAAAATCTGAGCTTAAGCCGATATAACTGTAGTATCTTTGCCGTAACCTGTTATATGAATATTGATATCGAAATGATGTTCTTGTCCGAGTTCTAATGGCGGTTCGTCTTTTAATGTATCATCCCGATAACTAAAACCATACTTGGAAACTGCTTTTGCGATTTCTGTAATCATTTTCTCATACATTGGCGGTGTTTTCATACTCTCCTCCTAAATATTTAAAGGTATCAACGTACCTCATTTCCCGCTATTTACAATCTGCTGAATAAAAGTTTTACTCCATTCACTTAATTTCTGTTGATAAGATAATTTCTGCCAGTCTGTGTATTGTCCTCTAAAGCCGGACGGCATAGATTTTTCAAAATCCATAGTATCTCCTGTAATTGGATTTCTGCCTTTATTTACAACCTGCTCAACTGTAACCGCTGGATTTTTCCTTAGTTCAATATAATATTCTGCCCACTCTCTGGAAGCATCTATCTCATATTTTTCGTCTTTATATACATAATTTTGATGCGCACGCCAAACATAGTCTGATGTTGTATTCGGCGGAGCTTTGGTTATATCTATTCTTTTTCCGTCTATAGGGTTTATACCGGTTCTAGTTACATTTTGAACTTCATTCATTTCATGAACTCTTTGTTGTCCTTGCTCTCTCTGATTAAGCTGGCGCGGAACCGCTTTATCATCAACCCATTTGTCCCCTTCTCTTCTCATTGCGACATAATTTCCGTTTTTATAATCAAGATAATATGTTTGTGAATTCTTACCTTCGCCTACAATAAACATGGCTTTAGGAATAACATCATTTTGAATCCTGTTTGACGGCATCCATTGCATTTTCATATTTTCTAGTCTTATTCCAAGTATCCAAGAGAGTTGTTTCCGCTCTTCATTGGCAAAATTATTTGCAGCGATTTTATGAGCTTCGCTTCTGAACTCATGCGATTCTATTTTATTTGCACCGTTCACATCAAGTCGATCTGGATTAAAGATTGTATACAAAATATTCTCCGCTTCTCCGCTCATCACTTTGTCGTTGAAGGCTTTCATTTGTTCGTATTGCTTTTTAGGATCTGCGTCACTGGTTTTTAGTTCCGTTAAATAACGCATGATTTCACTTCCATTAAATTCGCGTATCATCTGTTTAATTGTTGTTTCATCTGTTATGCCGTTAAAAAATATGCTTTCAAAAAATTTAACGCAACGATCAGCATACAAATCCCTCAAGTGAGGGTCTCGCATGTTTTTTAATTCATCACTGTAGAATTCATTGTTTTTATCATTAAGATAAGTTTCAGTTTTTCTAAACTTATCAAAAACATCTAAACTATTTGGCGCTACATTTTTTAATGATGTTCTTACTTTTTCGTAGAAAGTATTTATAAATTCACTTCTTTCTGCTTCCCATAATTGTAAAGAAACATAATCTTCAACGCCTTTAACTCTTTTATCGTGCATAAAAGCTTCACGTTTGTAATATAAAAAATTTTCTTTCGCATCTTGTAGAGTTTTAATATTTATAATAATAGGTTCACCAGTATTTTTATCTATCCCAACCAGCGTATTACCATCTCCGCCAGGCATCTGAGGCTGTACAAACATATCAAAATTATATGCACCAAGAAGCGCTACAGCTTTTCCGACATCTCCTTGTTTCTGATACCCTTCCAATTCACTAGCTTTAAAGAAATGGCTGCTGCGATCCCTGTAATCTCTGTTATAATTATTGAACTCAGGATTATTAGGATTATAATATCTGTCCATCGCTGAACGCCCTGCTTTAGCTTCTCTGATAGCGCCTGTAAGATCGCCTGCAATTATCATTCTTTCCATACGCGCCTGCCAGTCGCTAAACTTCGCAAAATGCTCACCTTGAATTCTCGCGGTAGCTTTATCTCTAATCGCTTGGTCCCATTCGTCTTTATTATCGAAAGACCATGCCTGTTCTTCTGTTCTCTCGTTGTATTTAAAAGATACGTCTTCCAATTCTTCTTTGTCATAAACCTTAACTTCTCTGGGTTTCATAAAACCAAACGCCTCGTGAACCTCGTTCATCGCGGCGTCAATATTGTTAACGTCATCAAGCTTGTCCAATATGTTAGTTGAATAAATCTGATATGCGGTAGTTTCCGCGGCTTTACGCATTTTATTATATTGTTCTGGAGTAACATCAACCTTAGTGGCTGATAAATTAATTCTGTTATAAACAGCGTCCATAACCTGCTGAGCGTTCCAGTCGCCGGATTTTAGCATTTCCATATAACGCTTGGTATCTTCTTCAAGATTAGTCCATTCTCTGTTGATTCTGTATTTGTCAGCTGTTTCAAGCGCATAATTTTCCGCGGTTGAATGAGCAAACGTTCTTCTTTGATTTAATTGCTCTTTGTAATAAATACTGGTATTTTTCCCTGCGGCATCCGCGTAAGCTTTATCGACAGCTTCATTTTTCAAACGTCCCAGATAATTTTGATAAGCCAGCTCGTCGCCTTCTTCGTTCTCACTGCCTTGAAAAGGGTTGTCTCGAATCCAGTTTTGAATATAAGCCTGCGCATCGTAATCGTTTTTTCTTAATTCAAATTCATTTTTCTCTTTCTGCTTTTCAGTCTGATATCCAAGAGCCTGATTAGAAAATCCGGCAGCGGAATTAAAAGCGTCCATTATCGAAGCGCGTCCCATATAATACTCCTTTTATTATTTTCCTACTTGTTTCCAGTAATCACCAAAATTAGATCCCAAATTAAAACCCGAAGATGCGCCGCCTGTGATCCCTGTAAAGTAATCAAGGAAGGTATTGTCATTAATTTGTTTAGTCTGCCAGTCAAAATTAGACTTTCCCAGCTGGTACAAATTGTAATTGTATGAATCCTGAGATTGTTTCTCCTGGATGCGGTAACCTCCCGGCAGCCATGACGCTTTTTCGCGGTTAATCGCATCGGTTGACATATCCGCGCCTTTTATCATCCTGTTAAGGTAATTGTCGTTTTGTTTATTCTGGATATCGATATTGCGTTCAAGTCCCTCCGCGACGTAAGAACGTATCATCTCATTAGAAGCGTTTCCGCGCGTACCGCTCGCGCCTTCAGCGGCAATTGATTCTCCGATGGCAGAGCTTGTCTGAATCCTTGCGTCCTGCGCGCCGAAAGCCTGAGCAAGCAGGTTAGAGTTATAATCATCGAAAGATAAGTCTAACTGTGTATCAAGATTCCGCTGCTGCATTCCTAGATTTTCCAATGATTCTGTTTTACGTATATTAAAAAGATTATCGCTGTATTCTTTACCGTATTCGTATTGAATCCGAGCGTTTTCTTTTTGTTTTTCAATTTCCGCTTTTTCCTGTTTCCTTTTACGAGACGTACTTAAAGCGCCGAATAAAGCGCCTAAACCGGCTCCTACAGCAGCCATCCACAACATATTAGTTTACCTCCGTGTTTATAGCTAAAATTTTACAACGCGTAGGATAATCATGAATTAGTTCAAACATCACATCTTTATCCCATACGCCGGGAAACATTGTTTTCCAAACGCCTGTATACGGCTCTTTGCAGGAAATAGTATCAACAGCTTCATTTGGAAGAGACTTTAATTTAGGCATGAAACTGTCCAGGAAACGTATGACAATATTTTTAATGTTATTAGGTTTCATTTTATCGTTTGCTAGTACCGGCATACTGCGTACGCGGCTGGTATAAGGATAACCGATAAAGCCGTCGTTAATAATAGCATCGCCCGAATAGCCGGACATGTCTGCGTAATATTTTTTATAACAGTCAAGATACACTTCACAAGATTCCCGTAAAACTTCAAGAAAGTAATTATTGTCTCGCTTTACGATTAAATATAATTCATCATATCCGTCAGATCCGGGAATAACAGCGGCGCTTTTAATTTCACCGTTTGTTGTAAATCGTCCCCATGCGAAAGTTCCGGTGCTGCGCTCGTAGAGTAAAGTTACCGCGCTTCCGTCTTCTCTTGTAATAAAAAGTTTAGTATACGGAGATGACAAATAATCAAACTCTTTGGCAGGGCTTTCCCTCAGCATATTTTCAGACATCATTGCCATATTATTCGCGCGGAATAAAGTATCCTGCTGAGGGATATGATATTCCACAAGAGCCTTTTTACCTGTTTGGAAAAAACAGGTAGCGTCTCCTACAGCAGTACCCTGTATTTTATCGCTGCCATAGCGGCTGTTCATCGTAGCCTGGACATTGGTTGCATGTACTCCCGGAGGAATAATCCACTCGCTTGTTTCAGTCCCGATAATAAGCCCTTTATTCACGGCAAGCCATTGGATGGCATCGTTCATGTCGGATGCAATTTCAAAGGTGAATCCGCAGTCGGGAGTAGGGTAGGAATCATTTATAATTTCGCGGGTATAAAGCGCTATATATGTTTTATCTGTGTTTGTAATTCTTGCACTAACTCTAGCCAAAATATATTCCGGATAATCATAATATTTTTCTATTCCATATCCGGTATCAAGCTGGTAATACATTAGATTACTAACATTTTCTGACAATTTGTTTAAGCTGTTTGTTATTTCATTTTGATAAGTAATTCTTTCATCTATATCAGTTGTATTATAAAGATGTGTAAGCATGTCAAAATTATTTTCATGATTAATAATTTCATTTATTTTTGCAAGTATTTGATTTATATATGTATCTACATGTTTTGCCGCATCGTCAGGCAATATTTTTTCCCATTCGTTACTTATTGGAAGAGTTTCGTTTACATTAGAACTTTGTATTTTCTCAGTACCTAAAGTAATAATTTTAATTGAATGTGCTTTTATACTACATGTTATTGTTACTATTCTTTCTCTTTTAGCAATAGTTGTATATAGAGCACCTCCAGTTACGTATTCCCATCCTACATTACGTAGCGTTGTATTTCTTTTATAAATTGTTTTTATTGTCGGCTTATCATTTGCGTTATTAAAAGATGTAACTTTTAATTTAATATCTGTTATTATAGAATTAATGTCTAATAAAACCTCAGGTGTTTTCATACCATTTGAGAGCTTTACCATATTTAAATTTATATATTCTATCCTTGTACCCGGAACAAATAATTGAGAATCAACAAAATAGTCTTCAGGCGGCTTCATAAAACTATTAATTATATATTCAGATTCTGTTTCAATGATACTGGTGTCATCTTTTCTAATTTTTCCAAATAATGTACTGTACTCTCTTTTTTCTGTAAGAAATATTTTATATGTTGAAAAATTATAATTTTTATATGGTTGTTTTATTGCGCTTACATATACCTTCTGTTTATAATTTTTTGTACATGCAAAAACTAAGCGTCCATGAAAAAAACTAACTGTAGATGGATAATTACCATCGGTAGTTAATTCATTTCTTTCTGTGTAAACCTCGTCAACAGTTTCGTATTTGGCTATATCATTCTCAGTTATATTCTTTCCGTATATTATTGGTACGTTGAAATCAATTTTAAGTTTACAAATTAATAATTTATCATTTTCTAATTTAATCTCAATCGGCGGATAATTCTCATGGCATAATATCATAGTATCATAATTCTGCGCATACTGGACTTCATTTATTTCTGATATTTTCTTATAAAGTTTAAAATCATCTGTGCTCTCATAATTGGTAACTTCAAAATTGTTTTCGTTCTCCAATTTAATTATTGTTGTTTTATCCGGCGTTAAGTACAATAAAAAACTAAAGTTTCGGTTTACAATAAAAGGGATAATTCTGCCGTCGCCTTCATCTAGTTTTTTTATTAATTCCGTCCCGGGGCGCCTTTTAATTCCTCCTGTAGGAATAACATCAAAGTTTTCGAGTCTTGAGGCGCCGCTGAAGTACTGAGGGATATCTATTCTGCCGAATAAAGTATGAGAGAGCTCTCCTGCTGAGAAATTTGTTATTAACATTTCATCCCCAATTCATCAGACCACCAGTCATCTTCTTTAACCTTTGCAGCTCTTGACGATCTGGTTGCGTCGATAGCTTCCTGTTTAATTAACAGAGCTTCCTGCAGCAATTGACTATGTAACCGCGGTTGCTCTGATGCTTTCATCGCAAACTTGGCTGCGAGTTTCTTTTCGATATATTCATAAAACTTAGCTTCATACTGAAGTTCGATATAATCGGGGTAATCGCTTGCAGGTTCCGGGTCTTCAGGCATCTCGTCTTTGATATCGGAAGGTCTTCCAGGGTAAAGAGTTACTTCCGGAACTGTGCCAGGCGGACCGGCTGTAAGATATTCCATGTCCGGCAGATCGCCCGGTTTCATTGTAATAAAAGATACTGGTCGCAGAACTTTACCATTAGAAACAAAAAGTAATTCTGCGCCTTTGATATTGGTAAAAATAAGACGGTCTTCAACAATAAAAAATTCGTTATCTTGTAATTCGATAGGTTTTGCGCAGTCAAACGGCATATCATAAGCAAACTTGTATTTCTGGTTGCTTGTTATCGGCCTGCCTGTAGGCAGCAGTTTTTCACGTTTTCTGCCGCCAACCCATTCGACCTCAGAGAGCGCTTCAAGGAAAGTGGCGAGGTAAAATGATTTACACAATTCATAGTTTGTGTTTTTATTTTCGATATCAGAATCCGAAAGCGAATTCTGTCCTGTCGCGTACAACGCCCGGTTTATGATATCTCTGTTCATGTTCATAAAGTTTTTAACTCCGCGATAACTGAATCTCTTGCCGCAGCCAATGTTTTAACTGCATCAGGTACTTCTGCGAATAGATCGTTATTATATTTAATGCGGTCAATGGCATCATCTATTCTTTTTATTCTTTCTGTTAGTACAATGATTTGATCAACCTTGGAAACATTTCCTTCAAATACATCAGTTAAATTCATGCTGTTTTCCTCCTGTAATAATTTATCTAACTGCCCGAAGGCAGTTAGATGATAGATTTCATTTACTATTCTTTAATTTCTTCCACTGGCTCGAAGTGTGGAACTTCCAGTTTTTCCTCGGAGGTGATGATATCACCTTCCCTGTGGTAATCGCCGCCGAACGTACAGTCGCACTTACAGCGGTAGCGGTATACTCTGCTTACGTTGAAAGTATCATTAATAAAGTCAACATTCGCATTAAGTTGAATTTGATCCAACGCTTTTTTCAAAGCATTTTTAATAAGATCAGGATCAGCATTATGGTCAAACTTTTTCGCTTTCTGCTTACACAAAAATACAAATAAGTTTTCCTTTACTTTTTCTTTACCTGATAAATATGCTTTAACAGACTTCTCCTGTTCTTTTAAAACAACTTCAACTACTTCTTTATAAGCTTTTTGCTCCATACCTTCCTACTTACCCAGATAAGTATTGATAATCGCCTGGACTTTCCCCGCGAACTCTCCGGCGATAGCCGCTTTGAGATACCTGAACTTGGTTTTCGGAATGGGAAGTCCATAACCGTCGTTAAGCATCTCCGGCGTGACGGCACCGCTGACAACGATATTAGCGTAGGCGCCGTTATCACTGTCACAGCCTTTGATCGTAAGCGTGATACCTGTGGCGCTTGTGATTGCTCCTTCCGGCAGTTTAAGATCAACGGTCATGCGCTCGGCTGAGGCTTCGCCCATGTTGATGGTATTCGGACAATCCCCAACTGCGCTCAAGGTTCCGAAGTCGTTAAGTTTGTCATACATGAAATTAATCATAATTTAATCGCCTCCTTACGCGACTTCTTCTTCAGTATTGAGAATGACATCCATCTGGCGGCAGCGAATGTTGCGCACATGGGTGATCGGCTTGCCCCATGGGTCTTCCTGTGTGTGTACCACATTGGTTTTACTGCTTGAGGATTTATCGAGTTTGATAAGAATAGAATCATTTGAGTACATCGAGTATGTAGTAGCTCCCTGCGGTAGTTTATAGCTGGCTTCAATAATGAGTTCCACAAGTTTATCTCCGGTAATATCTTTCGGAATATTACAGATACGGATTAAAGCCGATGGATCGCGTACACAAATGCCGTATTGAGCGGTGAAATATTCTACCGCCATTGGCAGAGTTTTTTCCGGTTTTCCTGCTTCAGGTACATGCAATACGCCCAGGTCTTGCCGTTCCACACCCACACTTTTTGATCCTTGCGGATAAAGGAAGTGGAATAAATCAGGACCAGCGGCAATAATGTAAATGCTTGTTAATTCATTTCCTTTGCCGCCCGCATTGAAAATAAGTTTTTCTTTATTTTCATCTGTAATTTTATTACGCCTTGTAGCCAGTCCGTCAAATTCGACATCTTTCTTTTTGTCAAAATAAACGCACGCTTGAGCCTGAGTAAGTCCCATCCCTTTTATGATTCCAACCGCTTCGGAATTCCTTACCGCATTTTTGTTTCCGGAATGCTGAAGCATTTTCTCATCAACCCTTGAATATGCTTCAAGCATTGTCGTGCGATCTTCGATCCCCTTGGTTTGTGTAGCGTATGTTCCAACACCCTGGTTGTAAATACGATGCTCACCAACAGGACCGATTGTGCGCTGAGTGGTTTTATGAATCGTTCCCGAATTACATTCGTAAGCTGGAATATCGATCAACATTTCGTTTTTCAATCTCATCAGCTCGATGATTTTGAAAGGCTCAGGCGCGTTAACGCGTCTTGCCAGTTCCAGAGCTGTCATTTGATCTGTCATGTTTAATGTAGGCATTTAATTAACTCCTTAATCTTTATATTCGAAGGAGCCTCCTTCCAACATGGATTTTGTAGAGGCACCCGCTCCATCTCCCCGGGCGAAACCGCTTTCTGCGGTCATCTTTCCGTAGTTGATAAAGGCTTTGACAATTTCCGGCTCTCCGGATAATCCCGCGCCGGCAATAAGTTTCGCGACGTTCGGACCTGCCGCGGATAATCCCCGTGTCAGATGTTCCATGTTTGCCTTGAATTGCGGTCCGTATTCTTTTTCAAGAGCGGCAGCGGTTTCCGCTTGCTTTTGTTTAAGCTGATCCTGATAAGCTTTCTGATTCTTCGCTCCGATATCATTGAGGCTTTTCATCATTGATACCGCCTGAGCTTCGGTCAGATTTGCAGAAAACGCGGCAGCTGCGAATGCAGCTCCTTCCGCGTCTTTGTCGTTTGCGAAACTGTAATCATTTGCGTTTTTAGGTCTGCCTGCTTTTTCCCAGAATTGCGCAACCGCTTCGGGAGTTGCATCCTTCCCGGGAATAACAACGCCCGCTGTCTTTCCTTCAAGGTCAAGATACGCTTTTGCAAGTTCACCCAGTTTAGGAAACTTCGCAAACTTGGCGGCGATATCAGGATTGTCGCGAAACTCCTGCGGCAATTGGTTTGCCCATGGAGCCAGTTCATTTTTAACTGTTTCGTTTCCGGAAGTATCTCCGTTAGCCTTTTTCCCTTCTGGTTTAGCCGCAGGTTCACCGCCTTTCGCGCCAGCCGCTTCGGTTTTTCCGCCGAAAGCGTTATTGAGTAAATCCGCGTTACCGGCTTGCTGGCTGCCGTTATCCGCTGATCCGTCTGTTTTGACTCCCTGTACGTTAGGTTCGTCCATATTATTTTCCTCCTCCGGAAGCGGCGGTTTCTGCAATAAAATCTGTTAAGACTTTTTCGTCTCTTACTCCCAGCCGTTCCCGAATAAAATACTTTGCAAAATTATTTAAATGTCTTTCACGTTCTCCATTTGCTTCTGTAAAAAAACCTAATTCAGTTAAAAGCATGTTAAGCACGATTTTGCCGTCATCGGTAGCGAATAACCTCTGGCAAGTATCGACTAACATTTCGTTTTTTTCTTCGTCAGATAATTTTTTATTATTCCAAAAATTGTTAATTTTGTTTTTCATTTAATAACTCCTAATTCATTTGATAAAATGATTTTTTGAATAACACCATAAAGTTTTATAGAAGCATAAATTAAGGATAAAATTACATTTAAAACAAGAAGTATATTAATAATTAAATCCTTTGTTTCACTTTTTGATTTTATCCTTACAAAAATTAATACCCAAATGTTGATCATGATTATTAAAATTATTTCCATTACATTCCTCCTGCCATTTGATTATTTAACTCCGCTAAGGTTGATCCCGGGTGTACAGGCTCGTTTAATTTATTCGCGTTCCCCATGATTTGTTTCTGCGTTTCCATCGCTGCCGCCATCTGATCCCGCTGCGCCTGCTGCTCGGCTCGTTCCTTACGAAGCGCTTCGATATCTTTGTCCTCGCGGATCGCTTCCTGCGGAAATCCCAGTCCTTCAAGCCCTCGTTTCATCGTCGCGTCGAAGTCCACAACATCAAGAGCTGTCGGACCAGATACTTGCGCGATAGAACCAATTAAATGTATCGCCTGTTGAATTCCTGACGATTCGTGATATTTCTTCTGCGCTTGAGCAAGCGGTCCCATAAAATCAACCTTCATCTGCGCTCCGGTGTTGGTAAGGCTAGCGGGCGGCTGAGGTATTTTTCTTTGTTTGTAAATAAGGTTAAAACTGCGCTGGATTATTTTTTGTAATGACTTATTTAAAATAACAACGACATCCGAAAGGACAGCGGCTTTCTCGCCCTGCATTTCCATTACTTCCGTAGCGGTCATCTGATTTCCTTCTTTCCGCTGTAAGGCAAGGAAAAAATCAACGAAAAACCAGTCTTTTACCCGGTCTTCCATATCGTGATATATTTCAAGAGTAATAGGAAAGTTTATTCCAGTATTTATTGGCTTTATTATTGCGTCTGGGTTATCGTAGTAATTAAATCCATTTGGAACAACACTTGTTTTTTTTTCTCTCATTGATTCTGGTACATTGTAAGAGGGCGATCCCGCCATCTGTGCTATTTTTAATTTTTGCTCATCGATTTTATTTAATATTCTTATATCGTCAATCGCGTGTATTGACGGCGATTCTCCGTATGGAGTACCGCTTATAGGTTCCCAGATAAAAACAGCAAATGGGAATTCATTGTACCCTGATTCCATTAATATTCTGTCTTCACCTTCATCGATATAAATGGATGCGTAAGGCATTTTCTTCGCGTCCGTGGAATCGTTGTCATTATCTTTGCGTTTAAAGACAGCGTGAATAATTGTTATTTCTTTATCTAAATCGCTGTCGCTGCGTTTTAATTCTTCTTTTTGATTTTCACTTAAATTATCTTCGCCGAAAAATACCGCGGCGTTTTCTAACGACATTGTATATCTGCGGTATATAGTATCGACTTCATCATATTCATCGATACCCATAACATATTCCTGCTTCTTTAATGCGGTAAAACGTAGTTTATTATCTCCAACAATCTCATCGATCATCATAACGCCGTCTCCGTAAAGAACTGCGTTATTAATCATTATTCCGACTTGCTGATACAGATTTGACCGTGAGAACTCCGCGTAAAGTTTTCGTTCTACCTGCTCAAGCCAGTCTTTGGCGCCGTAGATACTGTCAACATGATGCTGGTCTTCAAACGTGAGTTTCTGCCATACGATATTCGGGGAAATTGAATAACCCACAAGCCCTGTACGTAGAGTACGCGCATACTGTGTCGGTCTGGTTGTGAATCGTTTTGATCGTTTTGGAATTTTGTCCTGGGGATTATCCCAGTTAAGAACGGAAGGAGCGACATACTTTTGAACGTCCTTCCAGTCAGAAAGGCGTTTATCCCTCTCTTTCTTTAAACGTTCATACTGCCGCTTGAGATTGGATACCCTGTCTTTCTCGCTTACGCTTTCCCGGCGCATAGACACTCCTGTCCGCAGTCATTATGAACGCGGAAAATAGGTTAGTATCTATCGACGCCGTTTTCTTGGTAGCCAATATTTTACTTACTTTCGTTTATAACATATATTTATAAAACTCGTCAAGAGTTTTATTTGTTTATTTTTAATCCGCAAGCGGATCGTAATACGCGCTCTGCTTTACTCCGAAATTCCAATTGCCATTCTGTTTGCGCAGCGCTCTTCCGGGGAATTTAACAAACTCGCTCATACATGCGTAACGCGTTTCATCGTAAATGTGATCTTCAAGTTTACTGTTGATATCTTCAGGGTTACTAGGATCTGGCGTAAGAACCGGAATTGTACGGATAAAATCAACACAATGATCGAAAATAAGCATCATCGGCTTTCCATCTTCGCCTGTCGTCATCATCTGCTGGTGTACTTGCATACAACCATTTACTCTTTCTTTAACCGCTTTGATCATTTTAAAACCGGCAGCTTCCCATTTTTCCGCTGTACTTGGGCTGTCATCATCCTTACTCCACATCGCTCCATCTGCTATGATCTCCGTTACACCTTCAGCGACAGCATCTTCCCATGCTTTAGCCGCGGCTTCCGCAGCTCCTATTCTGATTCCTGTATTTGATTCATGCTTCGCGCATCCGTACCATTCGCCGTAACGTACCAATCTTCCTTCGGAATTTACCGCCCATTTACCCAGGCTAAAGGGTTTATCGAATCCCCAATCCAATGAATAAAAACGTTTCCATTTTCCGGAAGGAAGCGCGAATGGTTTAACAACATGCCTCTCTCTTCGGAACTCGTCAAATACCTGTCCTGCGAATACGTCCCAGTCGCCTTCAAGTAAAGCTCTGCGTAAATGTGCCGGCAGCATCTCAAGGCGTTTAAGATAATTAGGATCGTTATCCATCAGTTTTTTATTATCCTGAATTAACGCTTTTACGAAACTTCGGGTTAATCCGTCTCTTGTCTTATATATCTTCCCTGGTTCTCTGCCGTCTATAAACCTTGTCTTAATCCATGCGTGTCCCGGACCTCCGGGGTTCGCTGTTCCGCGGATATAACATGGCGCTCCGGCTGCGCTTCTTGCGCGGCTTATCATGTAACGCCAGCAGTAATCAGTGGGATAATTACCCAGCTCGTCAAATCCTATCCATGTGTATTCCTGTCCCTGATAACGGGTAACATCGTCGTCTCTTTCAAGGAAACGAAACTGAAGTTGTGATCCTGTCGGAAAATAAAATGTTCGTTCTGCTTGTTTCCATCTGGCGCCCAACGGTATATAAAGCTGCTTTGCGCGGTTTATTATGCTTTCAAGTTCCGGGTAAGTCCGTCTAAATAAAATCCCCTTCCAGTTCTGTCTCCATTCATTACAAAATGAAATAAAGTCAACTAATAGAAAATCGCTCTTTCCTCCGCCTGCAGCTCCGCCATACAGCAGTTCAAATGCGTTATTCGCCAGAGCTTGTGCCTGTCTCTTCTGGGGGCTCCAGAGTTCCTTCATCCTGTATTTCTCCTAATTCCTCTTCGTTGAATAATTCTTTTTGAATTGCTTTTAATACGCCTATATCTTCTATATCATTTCCAGTCACTACAGTATTTATGGGTTTACCGTCTATCCTGTCGAAAATATATTTTATCGATGTAATATCTTTGTTAAAAACAGCAAGCTGCCAGAGATTTTTCGCCAGAGCGTCTTTTAATTTCATTCCATGTAATTCTTTTAATTCCGGATCGTTTCTTTTTTCTTCCGGGACTTCTATTTTCTTATTACCATATTTCGCCAATAATAATGTCAATGAATTATTTTTCTTCGGACGCCCGTGAGGATTATTCGTTTTTCCTTTTGGTAATGGCATTGCGCTCTCCATGCACTTTTACTGCAGGAAAGCATCGGACAGGTTTGTTTGTTTTCTTTTGTTAATCAGAAATTTTTCCGAACCAAACACCTTTCGAGCTTCCCTTCTTGTGTTCGGATTTCGGTTTTCCGACCATCCTATATATTTTTTATATTATATTTATTCTTTTTTGTCAACTTTTTATCGTTTTTTTCGCTTTTTAAAAATTAGTGTAGTACTTTGTGTATTATTAAATACTATATATTAACATTTATTTATTTGTATATTTTATTAATATACACATTTCATTACACTATTACACTTTTTAATGTAAATCGTTATGTTATAACGATTTAGCGAGTGTAGGCAGAAGTGTAGTAGTGTAATACCTATTACACTTTTTCATCTTTTTTATAAGAAAATGCCCTCTTTCAGGGAATATGGGCGCGGAATTTTCCCCTTCCTCATCTGCTTTTAATCTTTTTTTTACGTTAGTGTAGTGATTTTGCAGTACTGTCACTACACTTAAAGCTCGGTGAGTAAATGAGATTAATTATTATTTTTGGTATTATTTGACAGCTTTGGACAAAGCGCTCTTTATCCGCCGCCTTTATCCGGTAGAGGAGGAGAGGAACCTATCAGCTTTATATTAAGATAAACAATTCCCTTATTCGTCCTTTTCTTCTCTTTAATGTGAACGCTAAGATGTTCGCCGAATTTACTCTTGCCCATCTTCTTTCTGATGTTTTCTTTATCGCACCATAATAAAAAGTTTTTAAATAAGTCGTCTACCTCTTCGCCGTTGCCGGGAGATTCTTCAGTATTCTCTTTTACCCAGCGACCAACTAAGTCCTGGCTTTCAAGATATTCTTTGCTCGCTTCATCGATTACTTCGCATTTTGGAAACGCTTCGGCGCCGCCGCCTCTTTTATAATAAAGCCCTGCGAAATATATTAACAGCCGCAGTATTTGCGGCGCCTCTTCTATTAATTTTTTTTCTAAATCCGGTATAATTTCATCATCCGGAACTGTGTAATCAAAAGGTATTAATCTAATGCGCCGTTTTGCTTCTTTTCCAGTATTTTTTATCGTTAATTTATGATTTGTTCCTACCGCCAATTTGCAAACAGATATTAGTGTAAAATCCTTTTTAAATTTTCTCTTCGCAGTTGTAGGTTCGCCTGTTGTTATTTCTTTTATCAGTTTCATGTTGAGCTGACCTTCTGCCGCGTCCGCGAGTACTCCAAGGCGGATTCCTGGAAGATTTGCTAAATCGAATTGGCTTGCGAATCGATTTTCTATTACTATATCCTGCGCGATAGGAGAGGAGTAATCGCCGAATAGCGACATCATTAATTTTAATAAAACAGATTTTCCGTTCTGCCCGCCGCCGTGAAAATTAACGAAGAACGAGGCGCCCGTTTCACCTGTCAGGCTGTAACCGAAATAAAATAATATCCATCTTGCTAAATCCATCCGCTCTTCATTTTCATTTATGTCTTCATTATATTTACTGGTTATTTTTCTCATGAAGTTTGTGAATTGCGGAGGCATTTCAGGCTGTTTTCCTTCTTCTTTTTTTTCTACTTCAGAAGGTTTGCATAACATGCTTTTTGTAATGTAGTCTTCCGGCTCAACAGGACGTACTTCACCTGTTTTCAAATTGTATAAATCTCCCTGGCAATTTAATAACTCAGGAGAAATATCGAATGTCTCATAAGGTATCGTTATTCTTTTATCGCGCTTTAAAATCGTCATCATCGCGTTGATGCCGCTTGAGCTTAACAAGTGCCGCGCGTAACGTACTCCTTCATGGTACTCTTCTGTCGCGTGTTCAGCTAACAACCTGCCGTAGTGCCTTACAATCCACTGTACCATGCTCTCAGCATATTCTTCTCCCTTCCAGCATCCGTCTTCAGAAGACCAGCCCATCCAGCCGTTTTCCGTGT
>Ga0209755_10001305_pt1 | contig 39792 bp, 33 predicted proteins | sample TergutCo191P1_FD_187301 | JGI IMG/M metagenome (GOLD analysis project Ga0209755, IMG submission 187301) | Cornitermes sp. P1 segment gut microbial communities from Petit-Saut dam, French Guiana - Co191P1 (SPAdes) (version 2) | ecosystem: Host-associated > Arthropoda: Insects > Digestive system... | reverse complement strand
CATGCCTATTATATTTTCCATTCCTGATAATACTCGCTCCTGTGTCGGGGCTATAAATTGTGGAGCAAGCCTGCATAATACTGACAATACCATTGGTCCCAACAGGTCAGACCTATCTAGCGCTGTTATAGTGCGAATAGAGCCGCCTGAAAAATTAATGGCATCCTGTAAAAAACCTAGCGCTTCTTCATGCAGCTCCAGATCTGCCGGTAAATACAGACTCGTATGGGGAGACAGCAGCGCCTCATATAAACCGGGATACATGTATTCCATTCTTTGTATAAAAGCCCACTGTCTGGCTATTTCTCCATCTTGTCCGGAATCATATGCGCGTATCCTTCCGGATTGCGTATTACACATAAGGTATGAGTCCGTTGTAATTATTTCATTACCATTGATGCACTCATTCTGTGGCGCGGGGTTTTCCCATTTGTCAGCAAGCTGCATTGTTACTATACTACATTCCGAATGTCTGCATAATCCGAACGGTAATATGTTTACCTGCGGAGCACGGTGAGTGACATTTGCCGCAGGTAGTCCGTTGATGGTCTCTCTATCTCCAACTAAAGTAAAAAAAGAAAAATTACCACTGCAACTGCAGCGCAATCTTGCACCCATTACCAGCCGCTCAGGAATTGGTCGCTCTCCTCCGCCCATCGTATTACTCACCTCGTTTCTCTTCTTAAGGAAGGGTTTATATTCCTGCTGGTTGCTTCCTTTTGTAGTTAACCTGACATTCTGGTTGTATTCCTTTTCGTGTCTGATGCCACTCGCACATATTACCACTATATGCCTCTGGATTCAAGTCAAAACAGGTTTGGAAATGTGTTTTTGTAGACCCAGACCTTGTTGCTTCAACTATGTGTGCAAATCTATCAAAAAAAGTATATATTAGAAGAGGAGTTAGCCGAAACCGATTATCAAAGACAGCGTGAAACCCCTTATCTTTAGGTATGGGGATATAAGCTATACCTTATTCCAGAATTCATGATTGAAATAGCTAGCTCGGAGTGATAGAATTAGTAAAAATCAAATAGTGACCTCCAAAAACTTTTGTGTCTGCCTGATTGGTGCGAAAATGGATTTGACAAGATGGCGAGCGGTAGTTTTTTTGGGAGGTTACTACCAAAAGAGAAAATATTTTATAAAAGGATGATAGTATGAAAAAACGTAGTTCTTTGAAAATTTGCTGGTATGCACTGTTATTGACCTTGGTTTTTGTTACATTGTCCTTAACTCTGCATAACGCAATTGCATATGGAGATTCATGGATTGATTCGGATTTCTTAGACCGAAATGAAGTTGTAGTTGAAATTCCGCATTTCAGAGGAACAGTCTCAAATCAAGAAGGTGTGCTGCATCGTCAAATAATACGGAGTCCAGACGGCAGTGTTTTGCAGTTTAGTGCAGGTTTCGAATCTTTTACAGCACGGCTCAATGATGCGCAAGGCAATCTTGTCTATTACGAGCAAATCCAGTTTGAGCTTCCGCTCTTTGGTGCTTTCTATAGCGGAACAAACTATAATTTCGTTGCTTTCGGACAGTCAAACCCCGACCAAAGCACGGCGATTGAAGTATATCGCATAGTGAAATATGACAAAAGCTGGAATAGAATAGCTGCGTTGTCGCTCTATGGCACACAAAATGATTTCAACTCTATGAATGCAGGAAACACTACCGGGCCATTTTCAGCCGCCACACCGCGCTTTGTACAGCATGAAAATACTCTGATTTTTCACACGGGCAGGACAATGTTTACAAGCCCGCGTGATGGACTCCGTCACCAAGCAGCACTATATATTTTCATTGATATATCCACGATGCAGGTTGCGGCAGGGCGGGCGCCTTGGGTCAGTCACAGCTTCAATCAATTTCCGCTATTCGATGGAGGAACACCTGTTTTTTTGGATCACGGCGATGCATTTCCGCGAACTATAACTATATGGCGTGATGGTGTTCGCGCTGTTATGTTGGACATTCCGGGGGCTATCGGAGATAACTGGACCGGTGTGGCAATGGGTGGTTTTGAGATGTCAACGCAGAACTTCATAACCGCAGTAAACATAACACACGGTTTTGAGCCTGCCAACAGCTCCCAGCGCGACATCTACACTCTTGTACTGCGCCGGGGATTCACGTCGGAAGATGTAGCGCAGCGTGTTCGGATTGCAACATTCTTTGGCACTGACAGGGTCGCGTCAACGCCCAATTTAGTGAGAGTGGGTCACGACAGCTTTGTTATATTATGGCAAGAGTTTGAGTTTGATGCAGGGTGGTTGGGTCGCTCGCTCGGTTTTGCCGCACAGCGTATTGATGGCAATGGCAGAGCTGTAGGTACTTATGCGCGGTTTGACAGTTTAAATCAGATGTTGGCTGAAATTCTGTCGTATGAACATTTTTATTTGCCCGTAAGCCTTTCGCTTCAAATCGGAAATCCTGAAATTATCATAAATGGCAACATCGAACATATTGACCCCGGGTTTGGCACGTCCCCAATTTTAGTAAACGGAAATACGTTAGTGCCTATTCGGGCAGTTGCGGAAGCGCTTGGCGCCGAAGTGATTTGGCGTCCGGATAATTTGGGAGGCGAGGTGCATATTGAGCGAGAGAATATTAGGATAATTTTGAGTGTGGCGGATTCTCCGCAGTCAGCAAGGGGTCGTACCGTGCGTATTGAAGATATGAGCAATAGCAGGAACAATCGCTCTTTTGGTATTGACGTTGCGGCTTTAACAATTGGAGGTAGGACGATGGTGCCTCTACGCGTCGTTTCTGAGGCACTGGATGCGCAAGTGCACTGGAATGGAAGCACTCAGACGATAAACATATCGGGGTATTTGAGCATAATGTCTCAGTGACATTAAACTTCATAAAAATGGCAACTTCTCTAGCTCGGTACACAGTGACGGTTAACCATTTTAGAACAAATTGCAAAAAAAATGTTAATAAACTATTGCGGAACTAAAGATTTAGATGTATAATATTTTTGTTGGGAATCTGTGTCTCCTGTTATAGTGTTCAAATGGGGTGCATTTTTCGTTTAAGATATCTTTGGACCTAATTGTTGTACACATCGTTTATTTTGCTTTTGTTGGGGAGAAAAAATGGTTATGTTTGACATTGGTGATATGATTGCCCATCCAATGCACGGTGCGGGCGTCATAGACAGCATTGAAGAAAGAAAGATGAATGGCTGCATCAGGCAGTACTACATTTTGCGGATGCCCTCAGGCGGAATGGTTGTTATGATTCCTACCGAAAGCACCGAGCAAATTGGAGTAAGGCCGATAGTGAAGTCACATGAAGCAGACGAACTGATGGACTCAATTCCAAGCATAGACGCAGAAATGACATCAAACTGGAACAGACGCTATCGTGAAAACATGCAAAGACTTAAGAGCGGCAATTTAATTGAAGTTGCCCGTGTTGTCAAAGGACTTATGTCAAGAGATGTTGAAAAGGGTCTTTCCACAGGCGAAAGGAAGATGCTCCACTCAGCAAAGCAGATTCTTATTTCCGAACTTGTTTTGTCAAAAAAACTCTCCTATGAAGAAGTTGAGTCTCGTATCAATGCTTCTCTGGCTTAGTTCTCTTTTGTCTATTTAGCGGAGGCTCACAGTCTCCGCGGTTTTTTGTGAGGATTGTCATGACTGTAATCAAACGATTGATAAAAAAAATCCTTAAAGTTCCGGCTACGTGCACAGCGGTCATTGCAGCGGCGGGTTCTTCAGTAAGAATGAATGGTGTTGACAAGCTTTTTGTTGAGATTTGCGGTTTTCCTGTGATAGTTCATACTTTATTGGCATTTGAGTGCTCTGACTATGTTGATGAAATTGTAGTGGTTGCACGCGAAGAATGTGTTGAGAGGATCGCTTCGCTATGCAAAAAACATAGTATCAATAAAGTTTCAAAAGTTATGATTGGAGGCAGCTCAAGACTAGAGTCGGTTGTTTCCGGTGTTTATGCAGCTTCATGGAAATCGGAGCTTATAGCTATTCATGATGGCGCGAGACCCTGTGTTGATAAGAGGACAATAGAAAAAACCATTCTAAAAGCAACAAAGCGTCATGCTGCCGCTCCCGGCGTTCCGGTTAGTTCTACCCTTAAGAAGCTAAAAGGAAAAATAGTAATGGAGACGGTGGATAGGGAAGATATGGTTGAGATTCAGACGCCTCAGACATTTAATGCCGACCTTATAAAAGGTGCGCTTACTAAGGCGCTAAAAGAATCTCCTGATATCACAGATGATTGTATGGCGGTTGAGAAGCTTGGAATACCTGTATATATAACCGAAGGGTCAAGGTTTAATATAAAGCTTACAACTGATGAGGATTTTTGTTTTGCCGAGGCAGTCTTACTAAAATGCAATTTTTGATTGGAAGTATAAGTGTGTAAAATGAGAGTAGGTTTTGGGTATGATGTTCACCGCTTAAAGTCAGGGCGCAGATTCGTGCTTTGCGGTGTTGAGATTCCGTGCGATTTCGGTCCTGATGGTCATTCTGATGCTGATGTTGCTGTTCATGCGCTTATGGACGCAATGCTTGGAGCTATGGCATTGGGTGATATCGGTAAGCTTTTTCCGGATTCTGACAGTACATATCTTAACGCAAATAGCACAGTCTTGTTAAAAAAAGTATACAATTTGGTGACACAAGAGGGGTATTGTCTAGGAAATGCAGATATAACTATCGTTTTACAGTCGCCGCGTATTGCCTCATATATTGATAAAATGCGTAGTACAATAGCAGATATTCTTTCCGTAGAGATAAGCGACGTCAGCGTAAAGGCTACTACGGAAGAGTATCTTGGCTTTACAGGAGATAAAACAGGCGTCTGCGCATACGCTGTAGTGTTGTTAAAACGGATTTAGACAGCGGTTACTAAGAACTTAACAATTTCATCGTTGTTTTGTATGCAAATTTGATGTATATTTGAGTGAGTATGTACAATACCGGGGATAATTAGATGATGTATACGATTAGAGAAATACTTGGACGAATTTCAGGACTGATGTTATCACTACGCAATACGGTCAGTATTACGGATGTCATTGACATTCTTATTGTTGCGCTTTTGATTTATGGAGTTCTGACTTTTTTAAGAAAAACAAGCTCCAGCAGTGTTATTAAGGGTATTGTTTTCGTTGTTGCTGTCGCTTGGATTTCAAATCTTTTGAATATGTCCGTAGTTAGCTTTTTGCTGCGGCAAGTGTTGCAAATGGGTGTTATTGTTCTGATAATTCTCTTTCAGCCTGAAATCAGAAAAATGTTTGAACGTATGGGAACCAGCAAGCTAAATATAATTTTCTTCAAGCGCAGCAGTTATGAAAATATAGAAACGGGTATTGAAAGCGTCGTTGCCGCCAGCGCTCTTATGGAAAAGAGTCTAACCGGCGCAATTATTGTCTTCGAGCGCGAAGTTGGATTAAATGACTATGCTATCACAGGAACTACCATTGACGCAAAGGCGTCTTCGGAGCTGATTCAAAATATTTTCTACCATAATTCGCCTTTGCATGACGGTGCGCTGATCATTCGCGAGGGTAGATTGCTTGCGGCAGGTTGTATGCTTCCTCTTTCAAATAATATCAATTTAAGCCGTGATTTAGGTATGAGACATCGTGCCGGCGTTGGTATTAGCGAGCGTTCCGACGCTGTCGTACTTATTGTATCCGAACAGTCCGGGACAATTTCAATTGCGGTTGACGGTATGCTTAAAAGGCATTTACCCATCGATACCGTTGATATGATACTTAGGAAAGAGCTAATAACAGCTTTTAATTCCAAACCGGAAAAAAAGGCTAAAGCGCCTAAGAAACTCAAGGTAAAGGAGAACAGTTAATGCTTAGGGACAAGCTTAGTAAAATAATCTCCAGCAGGGTTTTCTTGATTATTTTTGCCTTGCTTGCCGCAGTCGCTCTATGGATGTATGTTGAAATAACCATTAATGAGGAAAGTTCGCATGAACTCACTGCTGTACCAATCGTGTTTCGCAACGAAGCCATTTTGCGCGATAGGGGGCTTTGGATTGCTTCAAGAGAGCCGCAAACTGTTAGGCTTGAGTTTGAGGTGTCGCGCCAAGTTGCCAGTCAGCTTACAAATAATACTGTGTCTGTTGAGATTGATTTGGCAAATATTGCTCGTACCGGCTATGTCTCGGAGGTTTACGATATTATTTTTCCTGCCGGAGTGGGTAGATTAACTCCTATATCCAGCAGCGTGGATCGTATTACCTTGTTTGTTGACCAAGTCGCTGTCAGAACAATCCCGGTCAGATCCGAATACGTCGGTGGTCTTGCAGCCGAGGATTTGATTGCCGAACCTGTAGTAGTTGAGCCGCCTACTATCACAATTGAGGGACCTGAGGGCGTTATTTCCAGAGTTAGTCATGCTATGGTGCCGATTTTTAGAGAAAACCTATCCACAACCATCACCGATGAACTGCCTTTTATTCTTATCGATGAATATGGGCATGAAATAGAGGCTGAGTTTCTCGATGTAGTGACTACAAATACGGATCTGATAAGAGTTACCGTTCCTATAAGACTGGTAAAAGAAATACCACTGGACATTGCGCTTTCACATGGCGCCGGGTCTTCGGAGCAGAACACAAGTTGGTCTATTGAGCCTGCGTTTATAACTGTTTCCGGTGATGCTGAAGCTCTGCGGGATATAAATACTCTTGTTCTAAACACAATAGATATGACCTCATTTACAAGCAGTACTACCCAGTCTTTCCCGATTGTGCTGCCGTCACATATTCAAAACGATTCGGGTGTATCGACCGCAACAGTTTTTATCTCTGTTCATGACCTTGATTTTGAAGATTTTGCCGTTGACAATTTGTTCGTCAACAATCTTCTGCCGGGGCATAGCATAGAGATGATCACCAGAAGTATCGACGTTCGAATACGCGGCAGAAGAGATGATCTTTACGGTATTTCCGAAACGGATATCAGAGTAGTTGCGGATTTACGGGATATTCTGACCGAGCCTTTAGACTCCCCCGATCGCTTCAGGGTGCCGGCAAGGATATACATAGACGGTGTTTCAGCAGGAGTGGGACCTATCGGCGAATATAGAATCAATCTTCGCGTGATTCCCGATTCATACATCGCTGAGTCGGTAAATGCGCCTGTTGCAGATTCATAAGATGTTCGGATATATACGCCCGATGCAGGGGGAACTCAAGGTTAGGGAACTGGAGCGCTTTAAGGCTGTTTATTGCGGGCTTTGCCATGCTCTTGGCAAGCGCTACGGATTAGCTTCGCGCTTTATCCTCAATTATGAGCTTGTTTTCCTTGCAATGCTCCTCTGGGACGACAATGAGTCAATTGTAATAAAACAGGGCAGATGTATTGCAAGCCCGTGTATAAGAAAGCGATACTGCTCAGGGAACAAGGCACTTGATATATCTGCCGGATATAGCGTGCTGCTTGCATGGTGGAAGATTCAGGACTCTATTGCGGACGAAAGTTTTATAAAATCAATACCCTACAGGATAGCTGCCGCCTTTCTCAGCCGCGCCAGAAAAAAAGCTATGCGGGACTACCCGATATTCAGCAGTGCAGGAAGTGTGCAGCTTTCGTCGCTTTCAGCGTATGAAGCGAGTGCTCCGGGCTCCGTAGATGGCGCTGCCGATAAGTTTGCTAAGATTCTTCAGTCAGCAGTGAGTGATGAGCTGCCCGAAAAAGTCAGCAGACCGATGCATGAGCTTTTATACCATCTCGGTCGTTGGATTTATATAATTGACGCATGCGATGACTATCAAGACGACGCCGCTGCCGACAGATTTAATCCTGTTGCAAAACTTTATCCGTGTGATACAGGAATATCAGATGAAGGTAAAGCGGCGCTCAGGGCTACACTCATGCATTCCAACAACTTCGTTTCTTCGGCTTTTGAGCTATTACCGGAAAATATATGGTCACAAATTGTTGGAAATATGATATACTTAGGTATGCCGGACGCATGTGAGCGTGTTTTTGAGGGCAGATGGCCGCCCGGCAAATGTAAAAATTTGAAATGGACGTAAAAAATGACCGATCCTTACAAAGTTCTTGGTGTTACCCCAAGTGCAACAGACGATGAAGTAAAGAAAGCCTATCGTGAGCTTGCCCGCAAGTATCATCCGGATAATTATCACGATAATCCTTTGTCCGATCTTGCACAAGAAAAAATGAAAGAAGTTAACGAGGCGTATAACGAAATCACAAGACTCAGAGAGGGCGGAGGGCGTTCAAGCTCCTACCGTCCCGGTTCGTCCTCCGCATCCGGCGGGAGTGCCGAGGGGCAGAAAGTCCGTGTGGCAATTAACTCAGGCGACTTGCAGTATGCCGAACAGCTTTTAAACAGCTTTCCTGTCAGAAATGCCGAATACAATTTCCTTATGGGCAGCCTTTACTATCGTAAGGGCTGGCTCAATGATGCATTTCGCTATTTCCAGACCGCAGTAAATATGGAGCCGGGCAATAATGAATACCGGCAGGCGCTTGCATTTATGAGTCAAGGCGGTCATGCATATAGACCGCGAGGCTACGACCACAGACCGGTTTCAAATCAAGGCTGCGATGCTTGTGACTGCTGTGCTGCCATGTTGTGCATGAATATGTGTTGCCGATGCAGTTAAGAGTGTGGTTTGCTTATGAATAGCAGAACTCGTAAGCTTACATTGTCCGCACTTTTTGTTGCAATGACGCTTGTTATGCTTTATTTTGCTTCCATCTGGCCTACGGGACAACTGGGGCTTGCGGCAGTTGCTTCTTTATTTGTTGCTGCTGCGGTTATTGAGCTAGGTATAGGTTCTGCGGTAAGTGTTTTCATTGTCAGTTCGCTACTGGGGATGCTAATTCTTCCTAATCGCACGGCGCCTCTGTTATTTATTTTGTTCTTTGGCTTTTATCCTATCGTAAAGAGTCTCATTGAGCGCATTAGAGGCAATGCATTAAAATGGCTTTTTAAGCTCGTCGTTTTTAATGCTTCGCTTCTGGTTATGTGGTTTTTTATGAGGGAAATGCTGTTGGGTTTTGCCGGGGACGTACAAGGTGCTTTTTTTATTTTCTTGGTCGGCAGTGTGATTTTTATAATATTTGACTTCGGTTATACGAAGCTTATATGGTTTTACATAGACAGGGTTTCAAAATTTATACGAAGAGGGAAGAATTCATGATAAAGAGCATGACCGGTTATGGCGCGGCGTCCGGTACTTCAGGAAAACTTGAGATATCGGTGGAGGTAAAGAGTGTTAACAACAGATATTTTGATTGCTCGGTCAAGATACCCCGGATTTTTGTCGCTCTTGAAGAGCCGCTTAAAGCCGTCGTATCAAAGTTTATTTCGCGCGGGAAGATTGATGTTTTCGTTACAATTGATTCTTCAAATGCCGATGACGTCGAGATTAAGCTAAACCGCCCGCTAGCAGAGGCTTATATATCTACACTTAGCGCTATGACAAATGATTATGGTCTTATCGGTGACGTCAGTGCAATTGACCTTGCGCGTTTTCCGGATATTCTAAAAGCGGAAAAAAAACAAACGGATTACGCTCAGCTTCGCGAAGATATTTCTGCTATACTGGGCGAGGCTATGACTGCTTTTAATAATATGCGTCTGGTTGAAGGTGAGAAACTAAACCAAGATATCTTTTCCAGACTTAAGATTATTGACGAGTTAAATATTATGGCGCAAGAGATTTCACCCCGTACTGTCAGCGAGTATCGCAAGAAATTGGAAGTTCGTATGCAAGAGACTTTGCAAAACACTACTATTGACGAGGCTCGCATACTTACTGAAGCGGCTATTTTTGCGGATCGAATCTCCATTAACGAGGAGACGGTTAGGCTATCAAGCCACATTGCGCAGCTTCGCGATATGTTAAACAGCAACGAACCAATAGGAAGAAAGATCGATTTTATCGTTCAGGAGTTTAACAGAGAGGCAAATACAATGGGCTCTAAGGGCAATGATGCACAGATGGCAAGAGTAGTGGTTGATATAAAGTCGGAGATTGAAAAAATTCGCGAACAGGCACAAAATATTGAATAACTCAAAATAATCACTGTTATATATAAGGGTTGGTAATGCAATGAAGCTTATAAATATTGGTTTTGGTAATATGGTTTCGGCACATAGAATAATAGCAATAGTGAGCCCTGAGTCGGCGCCCATAAAACGGATTATCTCGGATGCACGAGAAAAGAGCCAACTGATTGACGCTACTTACGGACGCAGAACCAGGGCTGTTATTATAACAGACAGCGGAGTTATTGTTCTCTCGGCACTTCAACCGGAAACAGTCGCGGGACGACTATCGGGAAAAAATGAACAAGATGCCAGCGAACAAGACGAGCGTGAATAAGCACTTGTTGAATAAACAGCAATATTCCTGTATAATCACATTGTTGAAAAACGAAGTACTAGACATTGATAGAGCTAAGTATAATTAAGGAGAGAAAAATGCTATATCCATCACTACAAAGTCTGCTAAAGCAGGTAAACAGCCGCTATTTGCTGGTAAACATCATTGCCAGGCGTTCTCGTGACATATCAAATGCTTATAACGAACGTGATGAAATCTACACAGAAAAGCCTGTTTCAAAGGCTATTGCAGAGATTGCCGCGGGCGAGCTTCGAGTAACAATTCCTGACGAGCTTTAGAGCGCGGTTTTATAATGTTGCAAAATATTGCTAGAGTTGCTGTCAGCGCAGCCACGTATGCTATTGACAAGCCGTATGATTATCTCATACCAGACGTCATGGTAGAGCGTGCAGTTCCGGGAATGAGGGTGCTCGTGCCTTTTGGCAGAGGAAATAAGACTAGCGAGGGATGCATTCTCACTCTTACACAGAAAAGCACAAAGAAACTTAAGAGTATAGAGCGTCTTCTTGACGATGTTCCGGTGCTAAGTGAAGAGAATATAAGGCTTGCAATATGGATGAGTGATAGATTCTTCTGTACGGTTTTTGACGCACTTAGAGCTATGCTTCCTGCCGGAATGTGGTTTAAGGACGGCATTAGGCGTCAAAATGACAAGACAGTAAGAGTAGCGGCGCTTAATATTTCAAGTGAAGAAGCAGATACTCTGGCTTTACAAAAAAAAGCAAGAGCGTCGCGGCAGGCAGAGGTTCTAATGCTACTTGCCGGAACAACAAATATGTCTGTCAGAGATATATGCAGCATTACCGGTGCAACTTCTGCTGTCTTGTCTGCGCTTGAGAGACAAGGCGTTATTTCCATTTGCGAACAAGAGGTGTTCAGACGTCCGGAAATTAGGATATTCAAACCCGAGCCCATTACATTGAGTGAAAAGCAGCAAGAGGTTTTTTTTAGTCTTTCCGAGCTTCTTTGCAGTGAAAAGCCCGAAGCCGCACTTTTATACGGCGTCACCGGAAGCGGAAAGACACTGGTATATTTAAAGCTTATTGATAAGGCGCTTTTACAAGGGAAAACAGCTATAGTTCTGGTGCCGGAGATTGCATTGACTCCGCAAACAGTCAGTATTTTTGCATCATATTTTGGTGACAAAGTCGCTGTATTGCACAGTGCTCTTGGAATGGGTGAGCGCTTTGACGAGTGGAAGCGCATCCGTTCCGGATCGGTTAAGGTCGTTGTGGGAACTCGCTCCGCAGTGTTCGCACCGCTTTCAAATATCGGGCTTATTGTTATCGATGAGGAGCAGGAACACACGTACAAATCTGATAATAGTCCGAGATACCACGCCCGTGAGATTGCCAAATATCGCGTCAATCATTCGGGCGGTCTATTGCTCTTATCATCTGCAACGCCGTCAATTGAAAGCATGTATAGCGCAAAATCAGGCATATACAGTTTCTTTCGCATTGAAAACAGATATAATAATAAAGAGCTTCCGGATGTTCAAATTGCAGATATGCGTATAGAATTACAAAATGGCAATGGCGGATCAATAAGCTCGGTATTGCGCGGCGAGATCGAAAAAAATCTTGAGCTGGGGCAGCAGAGCATTTTATTTATTAATCGTCGCGGGACAAACCCAATTGTTGCCTGCGGAGAGTGCGGATTTACATTCCGCTGTGAAAAATGCAGCGTCAACATGACGTACCACTCGTCAAATAAACGGCTGCTTTGCCATTATTGCGGATATTCTTATGCGATGCCTGTGCAATGTCCAAGCTGCACCGGAAAACTCAAATTTATCGGCGCCGGTACTCAAAAGGTGGAATCGGAACTGCTTGAATACTTTCCCGGAGTCAGCATAGTCAGAATGGACGCCGATACTGTTTCCAGAATCAATTCTCATGATAAGCTCCTATCATACTTTAGAGAGGGAAAAGCGCAGATACTTCTTGGTACGCAGATGGTGACCAAAGGGCTTGATTTTGAAAATGTTACACTTGTCGGAGTTTTATCAGCCGACGCGTCACTGTACATGAGCGATTACCGCGCGCAAGAAAGGACTTTTTCTCTTATAACACAGGTGGTAGGGCGTTCCGGCAGAGGCGAGAAGTCCGGCAGAGCGGTTATCCAGACTTTTACCCCGAATCATGAGGTTATATCAATGGCTTCAAGACAGGACTATGATGCTTTTTTTGAGCGTGAAATCGATTTTAGGCACACTCTTGGCTGTCCGCCTGTAAAAAGCCTTATGACTCTCTCGGCAATTGGTAATAATGAACATGAAGTAATGCGTGCCTGTGCAAAAATGTACAGTATGTTGTCCGGTTATTTTAGGGGCGAAAAGGATATAAAGCTCTTAGGTCCTGCTCCGGCATTGGTTTCAAAGATTAATAACAGGCACAGATACAGGCTTTTAGTCAGTTGTGAAAACACAAAAAAAGTAAGAGAGATAGTTGCGCATACAGTAAGAGAACTTGCGCGTGATAAAGATAGCAAAAAAGTCAGTGTGTTTGCCGATGCGGATGTTTATGATTAAGGAGTTGAAATAATGGCACTAAGAAACATTCTTACAGGAGATGAGCCTCGTCTTAGGAAAAAAAGCCGTGTGGTTACCGATTTTGACAAGCGGCTTCATGTGCTGATTGACGATATGCGTGAAACACTAGTAAATGCAAATGGTCTTGGGCTCGCAGCGCCTCAGATTGGAGTTTTGCGCAAAGTAGCGTTAGTAGTCGATATTAATACTGATACTGAGCCTGCAACCGAGACGGTTATAGAGCTTATTAATCCGGAGATTATCGAGCGCATAGGTACTCAGGATGGTACTGAGGGCTGCTTGAGTCTTCCGGGTGTGTATGGCTTTGTATGCAGACCGGAAACAGTGATAATAAGGGCGCATGACAGATTTGGCAAAGAATTTGAGCTAACATGTAATGGTCTTACAGCAAGGGCGGTATGTCATGAGGTTGACCATCTGGATGGAATAATTTTCACAACGCTCACCGATCATACACTCACAGAAGAGCAGCTTGATAAGCTCCTTGCTGAAAATGCGGCAATGAAAGAAGTTGGATAAATGAGAATTGTCTACATGGGAACGCCGGAGTTTGCAAAGTTACCATTAGAGCGGCTTTATAAAGATGGTCACAATATCGTAGGAGTGTTCACCCAACCGGACAAGCCGAAAAGCCGGGGAATGAAAACCACATACAGCCCCGTTAAGAATCTTGCTATATATAATAATACACCTGTTTTCCAGCCGGATTCACTCAGAGGCGGCAATTGTGCAAATATATTGCGGGAGCTGCAGTGTGACATGGTGGCAGTTGTGGCATACGGCAAGCTTCTGCCCGCGGAAATTCTGTCTATCCCTCCGCTTGGAGCAGTTAACATTCATGCCTCGCTCTTGCCGAAATATAGGGGGGCGGCTCCGATTCAATGGGCAGTTCTCAATGGTGAGACAATGACGGGCGTCACTTCGATGTTCATGTCGCAAGAACTTGACGCCGGCGACATTATTTTGACCAAGGAAATTAATATTGGTGAAGATGAGACTTCCGGAGAACTCTTTGAAAGAATGGGCGTTCTGGGAGCGTCATTACTGAGCGAGACAGTCGCTGCGATTGCAAGCGGAAGCGCTCATCCTATACCGCAAAATCATAAAGATGCGACATATGCGCCAATGCTGAAAAAGGACATGTCGTTAATTAACTGGGAAACATCAGCTTTTCATATCAAATGCAAGGTTCGCGGCTTAAATCCTTGGCCGTATGCCACTGCGCTGCTTGGCGGAACACTTTGCAAACTGTTTTCGGTAGATATAGTAAAAAGTGATGACAGTATAAAACCGGGAGAAATCATCTCGGCAGACAAGAATGGGCTGATAATTGCTTGCGGTGACGGTGCAGTCATCATAAAGGAGCTTCAAGCTCCCGGCGGTAAGCGAATGCCCGCCGTAGAGTATATTAAGGGCAATCCGATATAGAAAATATTTTTTAGGTAATGCATTTTATAAAATGAACCGATAATAAAGTATTAATTCATTAGGAGTCCTATTTATGCGAAATGCTAACAATAGTTTATCGGCGAGGGAAGCTGCAATTATAGTTTTAAGTGCGTATAGGCGAAAAAAGGCATGGTCTGATTTGGCGCTAAACAGTGTTGCGGACAGATCGGGGTTATCGCAGCTTGAGACTGCGCTTGCGTTGCAGTTAGTATATGGTGTGCTCCAGAATATGGCTTTACTCGATTTTTATGCCGCGCATTATTCTAATATTGAGCTAAAAAGATTAGAACCGAGGGTGCTTGATATTTTGCGTATTTCAATCTATCAGATTGCTTTTTTAACAAAAATTCCGCATAATGCCGCCGTTAACGAAGGAGTAAAACTAACTAAGAAGTTTTCTAATCAACGTGCGGCTGGCTATGTAAATGCCTTGCTGCGCAAAATTTCAAAGGCAATGAGCGAGGGAACTCTGCCCGAGGTAGGCGGCAGCTTAATGTATAATCTGTCTACAAGGTACAGTCATCCGGAATGGCTTGTTTCTGAGATTAATGAATTGCTTGGCGAGAGCGCCTGTGAGGATTTGCTTACAGAAAATAATTCAGACAAAACTCCTGTAACAGTTCAGGTAAACACTTTGCTTACTGATACAGAAACTGTGCTTTCTGCACTATTAGAAGAGGAGATAGACGCAAAGAGGCATGAGTGGCTTGATGACTGTTTAGAGCTAAGCGGCGCCGGTAATATTACAAGGCTTGAAGTATATTCTAAAGGATTTATATACATTCAAGATGCGGCGGCAAGATTATCTGTTATCGCCGCAAATCCAAAGAAAGGCGATATTGTCGTTGACGGCTGCGCTGCTCCCGGCGGAAAGTCATTTGCCTCGGCAATAATGATGGAAAACATCGGTCAGATAATAGCCGGTGATGTTCATGCAGCCAAGCTTAGACATATCGAAAACGGATGCGAAAGGATGGGAATAAGTATTATTGAAGGCATTGAAATGGATGCATCGGATGATTCAACTTGTATACAGGTATTTGCAAAAATAGGTGATAATACTAAGTCCGGCAACTTTATAGGTGTGGCAGATGTTGTTCTGGCTGATGTTCCATGCTCAGGATTCGGAATAATCAGAAAGAAACCGGAAATAAGATATAAATCCCGTCAGGAAGTCTCCGGTTTGCCGGAAATTCAAAAAAAGATCATAACTACAATGTCAAAACATGTAAAGCCGGGAGGTGTACTGCTATATTCCACATGTACATTTCTCCGCAGCGAAAATGAGGATATAATTGAGTTTTTTCTAAAGGAAAATGACTCTTTTGTTACGGAAGGTTTTGTCCTTCCCGGTATCGGCGAGGTTCCGGACGGAATGCTCACATTATGGCCGCATGTTCATGGTACTGACGGCTTTTTCATTTGCAAATTAAGAAGAAAAAACTCATAGTGGTACAATCTCAGACAATTAGGAGAGTTCCGTAACAGCACAGAAAATGGTAATTGACTATGAACAAAAAAGACATAAAATCAATGTCGCTGCACGAGCTGGAAGAGTATTTTGTCATGATAGGACAAAAGCCGTATCGTGCAAAACAGGTATTCTCGTGGTTACATAACGGTATAACTGATTTTGCCCGAATGACAAATATATCTTCCGCACTTATAGATAAGCTTGACTCAGAGTTTTATATCAGCGGAGCCGGGCTGGTGGATAAACTTGAATCTTCACATGACGGCACAATCAAGTTTCTATGGAAGATGACAGACGGAAGTGTGGTTGAAAGCGTTGTCATGAGCTATGAGCATGGTAACACAGTATGTATTTCCTCACAGGTCGGGTGCAAGATGGGCTGCGCGTTTTGCGCGTCGGCTATTGGAGGGTTTTATAGAAATCTAAGCGCGGGAGAAATGATAGATCAGGTGATTTTTTCGCAAATCTCTTCCGGACTCAAGATTTCAAATATTGTGATTATGGGCATTGGCGAACCTCTGGATAACTTCGACAATTTACTTCGTTTTCTGGAGTTAATAAACCATCCGGACGGAATGAATATCGGAGCGCGGCGTATTTCAATTTCGACATGCGGAATCGTAGAAAACATTGACAAATTGGCTGATAATAGGGTACAATCAACGCTGTCGGTATCGCTTCATGCCCCCGATGACGAGACAAGGTCAAAGCTTATGCCGATTAATCGCAGGTATAGCGTTGACATTTTACTGGAGGCATGCCGGAACTACTTTTCTAAAACCGGCAGGCGAGTATCTTTTGAGTATGCTCTGATCGATGGGATAAATGATACCTCTTTTCATGCGGAGCTTTTGGCAAAAAAACTTAGAAAAACTGCAAGTCATGTAAACATTATTCCTCTTAGCAATGTACTGGAGAGGTCATTTCGCGGAAGCAGCGACGAAAAAGTAAAAGCTTTTACAAAGATTTTGCACAAATGCGGTGTAAATGCCACTGTTCGGCGGAGTATGGGGCTGGATATTACAGCATCTTGCGGACAGTTGAGGGTCAGACATAAGGATAAAGGCTGATAATAGTCAGTATATTATATTAAAGGCATATTTATTAAAGCACAAGAGGTCAAAATGGAGCTTTGGGGTATAACTAACGTTGGTAAAGTAAGGCGGCAGAATCAAGATGTTTTTAAGGTTCTCTTTGATAAGGAACGTGATCTTGCCGTTCTTGTTGTGTGCGATGGTATGGGCGGAGCCAGTGCTGGAAACGTCGCGAGTACTTTGGCGGCTGATGCTTTTATGCACCAAATGGGAAAATACCTTGAAGGAATCGGAGATATCAGCGATGTTGCCGTGAAGATGGCTGATTCCGTTCTTGCGGCAAATAGAGCAGTCTATCTAAAGAGCATTGAAAATGAAGAGTTTTCCGGCATGGGGACTACTCTTACTGCAGCAATTTCAACACCCGATGGTGAAGTTGTGGTAAATATCGGCGATAGTCGGCTTTATCATGTCACACCGCAGAATATCACTCAAATCACGAAGGATCATTCCGTTGTCGAAGATATGATTGCCAGAGGCGATTTGACTCGTGCCGAAGCGCGCCGTCATCCTAACAAGAACTTGATTACAAAGGCACTTGGAACCAGTATTGAGGAAACGCCTGACGTGTTTTTCTTGGGGCTAAAAAAGGGTGAGAAGCTCCTGCTTTGCTCGGACGGTCTTTCAAATGTTGTTCTGGACAGCGAGATACTCTTTGCGCTTCAGCAAGAAAGCGGAGTTCGTGAGTGCTGTGAAAGACTCGTTGATTTGGCGCTTTCGCGCGGCGCTCCGGATAATGTTACAGCGGTTATACTAAAAAAATAGCTAGAAGCTGCCGAAATGCACCATGACTCGGCGTACTACACTTGGATGGAGGAATTTAAGTGGACATCAATGACAAGTATGTTGGCAGAATACTTGATAATCGATACGAAATTTTAGAGCTTATCGGCACAGGCGGGATGGCGCTCGTTTATAAAGCGCGCTGCCATCGTCTTAACAGGCTGGTGGCAATTAAAATACTAAAAGAAGATCTTGCCGGTGATGAGGAGTTTCAACGCCGTTTTTACACCGAATCACAGGCGGTAGCAATGCTCTCTCATCCAAATATTGTTGCGGTATATGACGTCAGCAGGGCAGGGAACACCGAGTACATCGTAATGGAGCTCATAGAAGGGATAACTCTAAAACAATATATAAACCGAAAAGGACTGCTTAACTGGAAAGAAGCGCTGCATTTTGCCACACAGATTGCAAAAGCGCTCAGTCATGCACATTCCCGCGGTATAATCCATCGCGATATCAAGCCGCATAACATCATGATTCTAAAAGACGGAAGCGTAAAGGTAGCCGACTTTGGTATCGCACGGCTTCTTGCAGTTTCAAACACTTTGACACAAGAAGCGCTGGGTTCGGTTCACTATATTTCTCCTGAGCAGGCAAAAGGCGGGCATGTTGACGCCCGTTCAGATATCTATTCTGTCGGTGTAGTAATGTATGAAATGCTCACAAGCCGGCTTCCTTTTGTCGGGGACTCGGCTGTTTCGGTTGCAATCCAACATATCAGTGCAATTCCGCTGATGCCGCGCGATATCAATCCCGATATTCCTGTCGGACTCGAGGATATTACGATGCATGCTATGGAGCCTGATTTGAATATGCGCTTTACAACTGCGGATGAAATGCTGGATGATCTTGAAGAATTTCGCAAAAACCCCGCTATAGTGTTTAATTACGCATTGACAGAGCCAATTGATAGTCATTTTATTGAAATAGAAGATGACGAGATAGTAAGCGAGGCGAGAATTGTTCCTCGCAGTCAGCCTGTTGCCGCCGTGCCTCCTCCTGTTGTTCCACAGGCAAACAGAAGACCAAACGGTTCTCAAGTACAGCGTAGGGAAGCGCCGCCTAAGCAAAACGCGGTAGCGCAAAAACAAGACAAGCGCATTAATCCTCTAAAGCAAAAAATGCAGCAAAAGCCTGATTTGTCTCCTGATGAGTATCGCACCTCAAAAACCAGAGCAAATAGTACCTCGACTCTGATTGGCGTATTCAGTGTAATCATCTTTCTGGTTGTCATTGCTGTTTTTGCTTGGAATGTTTTTTTAAGAGATATTTTCGGTACACAGCCGCGTGAGCAAATATCCGTGCCGAGTTTCGTTAATCGCAGAATCGAAGATGTAGCAAACAATAGTGAGTATACCCAGACATTTAACTTTAATATCAGGGACGAATATAGCGATGAGTTTGCGCAAGGTATAATTATTTCGCAAAATCCTATGCCGGAAAGACAAGTGAACGCACCTATACAGGGAGGGCGGATAAATGTCGAGTTGGTGGTTTCCGGTGGAACTGCGCCTCCAACACTTATGCCTGACTTGGTCGGGAGGCACAGAGCGCAGGCAAGCAACGAGCTTAATAATAGAAATCTGGGTCTCGTTATAGAGCTTGTGGAAGTTGCGAGTGACGTCTCGCATGACTTGGTCGTTGAAACTATTCCTGCGGCGGGTGAGCCGCTGGCAAGAGGTCATATTGTCATACTCAGATACAGCGGCGGGCCGGATGTTGTAACTGTAATAGTGCCTGATTTGGAGTTGCCTACAACTTTGGCTGCGCTGGATTCAGCATTTCGAGGTCTGGGACTGGAATTATCGTTTGATGAATTTTACAGCGATGTGCATCCGGCAAACACAATAACATATATACGTTTTGCCGGTGAAGAGGTGGCAGTGGGGTCAACGATCATTGTAAGTATTTCTTTAGGTCCTGAAGAGCTGCCGGAGCCTGATCCGGAACCCGACCCGGAACCAGATCCGGAGCCGGACCCGGAACCCGACCCGGAGCCCGATCCGGATATTGAACCCGATCCGGATCCGGATCCCGATCAGGATCCTCAACCCCCATTTGTTCCTCAACCCCCGTTTCTTCCTGATCCAGACTCTCCGGATGATACAAGCGCCAACTCGACTGCTTGATAATGCTATGGCGAATGGTATGATTTTTAAGGCTTTAAGCGGTTTTTATTACGTACAATCAGGTGATACTCAAATTCAATGCAGAGCGAGAGGGAAGTTTCGCCTTGACAACGTATGTCCGCTTGTGGGAGATAGTGTTGAGTTTTCCCATACCGAATCAGGTTTTGGTATTATCAATTCTATCTTACCGCGTAAAAACGCATTTATAAGACCACCTATTGCAAACATTGATAAAATGGTTATAATTGCCTCGGCAGCCATTCCAGTTACAGACACTTATCTTATTGACAGGATGACTGCAATTGCTTATAAAAATGACTGTGAGGCTGTAATATGCATAAATAAGCTCGACCTTGACCCGGCAGAACGACTATATGAAATATACCGTTCATCCGGCTTTACGACAATAAGAACAAGTGCGAAAACAGGCGAAGGAATAATGGAGTTAAGAAATGTCATATCCGATTCGACTTGTGCTTTTACCGGTAATTCCGGCGTTGGGAAATCGAGTATTCTTAATGCTCTTGATCCTGAGTTTCGTATTATCGTAGGTGATGTAAGCAAGAAACTCGGCAGAGGGCGGCATACAACAAGACATGTTGAGCTATTTAGGCTTTCTTGCGGTGCGATTATTGCGGATACTCCCGGTTTTTCGGCTTTTGATACTGAGAGTCTTGCCATAAAGACTGAGCTGCAAGACTTATTTCCGGATTTTTTGCCATATTTAGGTCATTGCAGATTTCTTGACTGCGCACATATTAAAGAACCAAAATGTAGTGTTCTGGATGCATTGAACAACGGAAAGCTACAGAAAACCAGATGGGACAGTTATGAGCGTCTTTATAAGCAGGCGCTTTTACATAAGGAGTGGGAAAGTAAATGAAGAAGATTAAAAGACTGATTGCCTATGTAGTGTTTGTTGCTATTGCTTTATCAATTTTTGTTCCGGTAAATGCAGCGGCAACAACGAGTTCAAATCCTCAAATCACCTCGTCAGGAGCTGTTGTAATCGATTTTGAGACGGGTACGCCTTTGTTCGAGCACAATGCCAGAACCCAGAGGGTACCGGCAAGCATGATAAAAATGATTGCAGCCTATGTTGTCTTAGACGCTGTACGTGATGGAGTAACAACGATGGACACAACAATAACGATAAGCGCAAATGTCAGAGAGTTATCCACTCGTGCCGGGTGGTCTAATGTGCCGCTTATTGAAGGGGAGAGGTATACTGTTCGCGAGCTTCTGGAAATTGTACTTGTACGCTCCGCAAACGGCGCTACAGTAGCGCTGGGGGAGGGGATCTTCGGCAGTGATGCTGCGCTTATATCCCGCATGAACCAAAAAGCCAGAGAACTGAACATCAGAGCTTTTTTTGACGATAGTTTTGGAATCTCCGCCGGTAATCGTATCTCGCCGCTTGCACTTGCATGGTTTATGCAGAGTTTGATTTCAGATCATCCGCAGATTCTTCAGTTTACTTCCATGAGGGAAGTTACTTTCAGAGGCGGAGAACCGCTTGCTAATACAAATCATTTACTTACAAGATTTGAAGGAGCAGATGGTTTAAAAACCGGATTCACGACTGCCGCCGGCTTCTGTCTTATTGGTACCGCTGTGAGGGGTGGACGCAGATTAATTGCCGTGACTATGGGAAACACTATGGACACTCGTTTTCCTGATAATGAAGCTTTGCTTGAATGGGGTTTTGCCAATGCGGGCAGAATCACTGCAAACACGCAGCCCAGCAGACCGGCAAGACCAACAACGCAGCCGCCGCTTGCCTCTAATCCACCGGTTCCTCCTAACCCGCCAGACCCGCCGCCGCGCCAACCTGACCCGCAACCGTCCGGCAGAGCCTCGCCGTCGCAGGCAAATCTTGTTTTAGATGGAGTTGTAATGCCGCTTTCAGCGTATATAATCGACGGTCTGCACTATTTTAAGCTTCGCGATATAGCGTTTCTTCTGAATCATACAGATAGGCAGTTTGAGGTTATTTGGGATCCTGACGTCAGTGAAATAAGCTTGGTGAGCGGTCAAGCCTATACGCCTGTAGGTGGAGAACTGGTGCTTGCTGTTTCCGGCTCCCGTCCTTTTGTTGCAACGCCTTCAACAGTTTTGTTTAATGGTGCTTCTCACTCATTTTCTTCGTTTTTGATTGATGGAAATAATTTCTTTATGCTGCGAGAGTTGGCGCCTGTGATTGGGTTTGAAGTAGGATGGATTGAGGGGTCGAGAACTGTTATAATTAGTACACGAAGCGATACTTCTGATGCAGCTGTCCCAGGTGAAGAGCAAGGCGTAAATTCAGAGCAATTTGAAAATGAATGGTTGCAAAATCAGGAATCAAGTAATGCGGCATAATGGCAGGGCATAGCTCCGGAGTTCTGTATGGGAGTATACAGCAAAGCCGCAATACATTTTGTAAAAGCAGTAAAGAGCCGTTTATTTTCGGCTCTTTTTGTATCCGGATAGGGGAGAGAGGTTTGCAGCGTCTCGTAGACTGCTGTTTTCTATATGCGTATATATCTGAGTTGTGTTCAGATGTTCATGACCGAGCAGCTCTTGAAGTGTTCTGACATCAACGCCGCTTTTGAGCATAAGAGTTGCGGCGGTATGGCGCAACTTATGTGAGGAGTATTTTGTGCTGTCAAGCCCTGCAGTCAGCAGGTGCTTTTTTACAAGAGCATGTATGGTCGAGGTACTGATTCTAGCGCGGCGACTGGAGAGAAACAATGCTTTTTTGTCTGTGGCTGCAATATTTTTTCTAATTGCCAGATATGCGTTAATAGCATCGGCACAGGAGTCATTAATATATACTATGCGCTCTTTGTTACCTTTTCCCAGCACTCTGATATGGTCTTCCCGGAGATCCGTCAAATTTAATCCGGATATTTCGGAGATTCGCAGTCCGCAGTTAAGAAAAATTGACAAAATGCAAAAATCGCGCTCCTTAAACATTCCATCAACACCGTCCAGCAGCTTCACACTTTCGTCAAGCGTAAGAAAGCGGGGAAGTGTTTTGCGAAGTTTCGGCGAGTCAAGGTCTGCTACCGGGTTTTTGGCTAGTCTGAAATTCTCTGATTTTAGTGTTAAGAATTTATAATATGAGCGAATGACTGCGATTTTTCTGGCTCTGCTCGTGGGGCTAAGCCCATAGTCTGTGTTTCGGCTGTTTCTGTGCTTAGGTCTGTCGCGGGATAGAAATGCCAGATATTCATATACATCTGAGATTGTAACGCTCTGTACAAAATCTTTGTTAATGTCCATTATCGAGATATCATCAAAAGCTGTATCTTTCGGTACTTGATTCTTGTGGAGCTTCATATAGCGAAAGAACATTCGTAAGTCAAGAAAATATTCGTCAATTGTTTTTCTTGAGTGGCTTTTTATTGTTTCATGATAAAAAAGAAACTCACGTATAATATCCGGGGTAGCTGATCTATAATCCATAACTCTTTATTCCTTATAACTTCGCGTGGTACAAACGCTACTCGTTTTATCGACAAGGCGAAATCATTTGAATGCCCCATCGCTATGTTTGATACTTAACACATTATATCATTCTTATGAGGTGGGTTCAAGATTGCTGCATTGACAATTGCTGCACTGATGACTGCTTAGACAAGTTACATATTAGCGGATAATTTTCTTTTAATTTAGCGGATAAATTGCTCACAATTTAGCGGATAAATGTCTAATAATTTAGCGGATAAATGTCTTGCGATTTAGCGGATAATATGATACGCTTATAAACAGTAAAAGAGGTATGATATATGGAATACTATAAACGACTTGCCGACAAGCTGCTCTCAGAACGGCTTCAAAGTTCCGGCGCCGTTCTTATTGAGGGAGCAAAAGGTTGCGGCAAAACAGAAACCGCAAAACAGCAAGCGGCAGGTGTTGTGCGGTTTGACGCAGATGAACAAGTGAAAATAAAAATGGAAATAGACCCAAAAACCGTGCTGGTAGGAAAAACTCCGCTTTTACTGGACGAGTGGCAGGACTATCCGCAGATATGGAACTATGTGCGCCGGGAGGTGGATGAACGCAAGAAAAAGGGTCAGTTTATCCTTACAGGTTCTGCCACGCCTGACGATAAGGCAAAACGTCATTCCGGCGTGGGTAGATTTTCGGTAATGCGGATGCGCCCCATGTCATTATATGAAAAAGGTTGGTCAACCGGCGAAGTGAGCCTTATGTCCTTGATAAACGGCGAAGTTCCGGCATCGGAAACAGTTTCTTTTAACCTTGGCGAATTTGCGGAGAAAATAACCTTGGGTGGTTGGCCGGGACTCATCGGCGAAGGTGCTGCTGAAGGTTTGCGGTTTGTCAGTGATTATATGGCTCTGATAGCAGAAGTCGACATAGGCAAAGTATCTGATAAACGCCGTGACCCGTACAAAGTTACACGTTTGCTTCAATCTCTTGCGCGGAATATATCAACAGAAGCTACTTTAACTGCACTTTCTAAAGATACCGGGGGTAGCGATAATGATTTGGACGATGAAACAATTGCGGATTACCTCTCTGCACTTGAACGGTTGATGGCGGTGGACAATCTTCCGGCATGGAATACGCACATCCGCTCGTCAGATATGCTCCGAAAATCTCCGAAACGCCATTTTGCTGACCCGTCAATGGCAGTTGGTGCGCTGGGTCTGTCTGTTGATAAATTGATTTATGACCTTAATTATTTCGGTCTGCTTTTTGAATCTCTTGCAATCCGTGATTTACAGATATATGCCGATGCAAACAATGGCAAGGCGTTCCATTACCGTGATTCACGGGGATTGGAAATAGATACTGTTATTGAATACGCTGACGGAACTTGGGGAGCCTTTGAAATCAAACTCGGAATCGGAGCTGTGGACGCCGCTGCGGACAATCTAAAAAAATTAGCAGGCAAAATTGATACTGATAAAATGAAACCGCCAGCCGCACTAACTGTGATAACAGGTAACGGTTTTGCATACAGGCGGTCTGACGGAGTGAATGTCGTGCCTATTGGGGCGATGGCTGAATAAATGTAATGTTTGATTCGTACTTTAAGGCTTATGTTTTATTTGATATGTGGTTTATCCACTGATGATTTATTATTGGGGAAGAGAAAAAGTTATTTACACATAATTGAACAAAATAAAGATTTTGTTCAATGTAGTGGAGGTTGAAATAGTAGTGGTGGTTATTATGGTTACAGTCTCAAGCACACAAGTTAGCAGTTCTTTCAAGTAACTGCCGCAAAAGACGTGCATAGACTGTAACCAACCTGTGTTTTGTATACCTCGGTGACTTGTAGCCATCTTCTTGCTCATAAGATTATAGCCAATAAAGCAAACGCGAATCTGTCACCAGCCGGTTTTTCGATACTATCTTACAATTAGATTTACCAATTTATTTGGCACCACAATTGAGCGAATGATTTCTTTGCCTTCGACATAGCGAGATATTTTTTCATCTGCTTTTGCCAAATCGATAATACAGCTATCTTCACTGTTAAGCGGAGCTTTAATTGTTCCGCGCAGCTTCCCGCCAATTTGAACAGCAATATCACATTCTGAATCAATTGTTTTCGTTTCATCATAGTCAGGCCAGGATTGCTCCGATGCATAACCCTCAAAGCCTTGCATTTCCCATAACTCTTCTGCAATATGAGGCGCAAATGGCGATAAAAGTGTGAGCAACACCCTAATATCTCCGCGAGTAGGCGCAGCATCATAAAAATCATTTACCAATGACATAAGCGCGGCAATTGCCGTATTAAATTTCAAATTCTCTATATCGCCGCCGACTTTTTTTATAGCTCGATGCAAAGCCATCTCATGGGCAGATGATAAATCGTCCGACTGTAACGGCTGCTCTGCAATATTCCAGACACGATCGAGAAAACGTTTGCAGCCTTTGACAGCGTTTTGAGACCAGGGCGCTGCTTTTTCAAAGTCACCGATAAACATAATATAAAGCCTGAGCGTATCGGCGCCGTAATCCCTGACTATATCATCCGGATTTATAACATTTCCTCTGGATTTACTCATCTTTTGTCCATCTTCACCTAAGATCATACCATGACAAGTGCGCTTAGAATAAGGCTCCGCAGTAGGCACAACGCCTATATCATACAGAAACTTATGCCAGAATCTTGAATAAAGTAAATGCAGAGTTGTGTGCTCCATTCCCCCGTTATACCAGTCCACCGGAGTCCAGTAATCCAGTGCCTCGCGCGAAGCGAGAGCATTATTATTATGAGGGTCTGTATACCGCAGAAAATACCAACTTGAACCCGCCCATTGCGGCATTGTATCAGTCTCGCGCATTGCAGGACCTCCGCAGCAAGGACAGCTCGTGCTAATCCAGTCTGTCATCGCGGCAAGAGGACTCTCGCCCGTATCGGTAGTTTCATAATTTTCTATATCCGGCAAGACAAGCGGCAGCTCGGATTCAGGTAATGAAACATATCCGCATTTTTCACAATGAACAATTGGAATTGGCTCTCCCCAATACCTTTGCCGCGAAAAAACCCAGTCGCGCAGCTTATAGTTTACTTTTTCCGCGCCCAGACCATTTTCAATAAGCCATTTATTGATTTTGATTTTTGCATCATCAACGCTCAAACCATTTATAAAGCCAGAGTTTACCATTATACCGTTTTCGCAGTCGGAATAAGCGCCTTTTTCGATATCTCCGCCGGAGACAACTTCCAAAATGGGTATATTATATTTCTTGGCAAATTCCCAATCGCGCTCGTCGTGACCCGGCACAGCCATGATAGCGCCGGTGCCGTAAGTTGCAAGCACGTAGTCGGAAATATAAATAGGGATTTCCTCATTGGTACCTGGATTTATAGCTCTTATGCCCTTAATCTCGACGCCGGTTTTCTCTTTTGATAGCTCAGTTCTTTCAAAATCAGACTTCTTTGCGCTCTGTAATTGATAGGCGGTTATCTCGTCACGGTTCTGCGGATTCCACTTAGCAAGTAAAGAATGCTCCGGGGAAATAACCATATAAGTCGCGCCGAAGAGCGTGTCCTGACGGGTTGTAAATACTTTTATGGCGTCTCCGGTTGTTATCTTAAAATCAATTTCAGCGCCCACACTGCGTCCAATCCAGTTTTTTTGCTGAATTTTTACACGCTCAACATAATCTACCAAGTCAAGGTCATCGATGAGTCTTTGCGCATACTTTGTTATTTTTAGCATCCACTGACTTTTTTCTCGTCTGACGACTTGCGAGTGGCAGCGTTCGCAACCACCGTCTACAACTTCTTCATTTGCCAGTACACATAGGCATGAGGTACACCAGTTTACGGGTATTTGCGCTTTATAGGCAAGCCCATGTTCAAATAGCTTTATAAAAATCCATTGCGTCCATTTATAATAATCCGGGTCTGTGGTATCAACAACCCTATCCCAATCAAATCCGTAACCAAGCATTTTCAGTTGTGCGGTAAAACGCTTAATATTATTCTGCGTGACGACAGCCGGATGGATCTTATGCTTAATTGCATAGTTTTCCGTTGGCAACCCAAAGGCGTCAAAACCCATTGGATAAAGCACATTATAACCTTGCATACGCTTCTTTCTAGAAACGATATCCATTGCGGTAAAAGGCCGCGGATGACCGACATGCAACCCATCGCCCGAAGGGTACGGAAATTCAATAAGAATATAGTATTTTGGCTTAGTGCTGTTATTATACGCAGCGAACGGCTTCTCTTTTGCCCAGAGGCTCTGCCATTTTGACTCAACTCGGCTATAATCGTATTTCATAATCAAATCCTTCTAAAACTGACGCAATTACATTTCGTATTATATTATACAAAATGTAATTATCGTGTAATCAAACTGGTAATATCGACGTCTTCAGCATCTCCCCAGAGTCGCTCCAACGTATAAAATTCACGCGCTTCTTGCAAGAATAAATGTACTATAACACATCCGAAATCAATAAGCACCCATCCACCTGACCTATGCCCTTCTCTGCGCAAAGGAATCTCTCCAACATCCTTCAGGGCTTTTTCTACCTCGTCAGAAAGTGTTCTGATCTGTGTTGTAGAGCCGGCAGTACAAATTACAAAGTAATCTGCCAAAATAGTCACGTCTCTAGTCCTTAATAGTTTTATCTCCCGTGCTTTTTTGCTATCCAACGCCGAAACTATGGTGTTTGCGATTTCATTTGGAGTAAGCATTTACTCAGTCCTTTCAATCATTGTGAAGAGTTTTCAGTGGATGTACCGGAGGTACCGGTATGCGCTGCGTCCTGTGTGAGCTCAGTATCATTGTTCGGCTGAATATCGCTTCTATCGGGTGGCTGATGCTCATCAGGAATAGTCGGAGGAGGATCGATTATTTCAAATGTCTGCTCCGAATTGTCCGACTCATTCGGGGGAGTCTGCGAAGGGTCATAGGGCGGTTCATGATCCTCCGAAATCGGAGGATCAGTCTCGTCAAAAAAGACATCGGGATTCTCAACATCATCATGATGTTCATCAAGCGGATCGGTATCTGTTGTCTCTGATGAATCCGTAGGCACAGTACTCTGACTCGGTGTACTTGTGCTCGGCGGTCTCGAAGTGCCGGAACTTGAGCCGGAGCTGCTTCCGCCTGAACCACCTGAACCGGAGCTCCCTCCTCCTCCGCCGGAAACTATTAATGAACTGGTTGCGCCGCTGCTTGAGGGAGATTGCGGACCCCTGCTGCTTGCTCCCCAGCTTCGATTGCCGGCTTGGTTACCATCTGTTGCGATCAGCCTTCTGTCCGAACCCCAAGTAAGAATACTCAAATCCTCAGCGGTTTTGTCTTCGAAAAATGGGCTGAGTCTTTCATTTAGCATAGGAAGCCATGCTTCAACGTCAATAACTACATATCCCCTATTATGTACAAACTCATTCGTAAAGGCAGGAATCATATCGAATCTGATATTTTCAGGCTCAAGCTCCAAAAACCTAAGCCCAAGCCAGGCAAGTTCATTAAGAGACAGATTTGTTCTGACATGCTCCAGAGCAATCCCCGCTAAAGACCAAATTGAAATTGAATCTCTTTTTTCAAGGATTTGTTCAACTGCCGAGGTAAGAAATTGCTGCTGTACCGCTATCCTTCCGATATCAGCGTTGGCAAATGACCTGTATCTGAGTATTTCAAGAGCCTGCTGTCCGGTAAGACCGGTATGCATTCCCCTTCTATAATTGATACGTAGGTTCTGGTGACTGTCGGTATAATTCATGTTGACGGGAATATAGAAGTCAACCCCGCCAACAGCATCAATAAGCGTTCTAAAAGCTCTCATGTTGACAGAAATCCAAAAATCAACTTCAAATCCAAGTATATCGGCAAAACTTTCAACCGTAGCTTGCATCGCGAGTTCTTCTCTTACTGCGCGATCTGTTTCCGACCTATATCTGTTGCGCATATTGGGCAAAACTGAGTTTGCAAGTTTAAGATTCCACTCAACATTTACCAAAGTATCGCGCGGAATACTGATTACATCCAGAGTTTTATTCACGGTATCAAAAGATGCGACCATGATTACGTCAGTATTTGCCTCACCCTCGTCAAGCCCAAAAACTAAAAAAGTCAATTTGCTCTCGTCCCCAACTGTTTCTGTAAGTTCCGAAACTTCAGAGGAAGATGGCTGGTTAGTATTGTCAGATGACGGGTTACTTCGAGGAGCCTGTCTGTTTACCGTTGGGGGACGAAGAAAGAAATCAGTTTCACCGCGCAACTCATTTCTGATTATATTGGTAAGACCTGTAGCCTCCGCCGCAACAAATGATACAATCAAAATGCCAAGAACCGCCGCGCTAATCTGCACAGCTCTTCTAAGCTTACTCCTGGGGCGTTTCGCTGCTTTAGCTAAACCTGTACCATTTTTGCTATTATTAGAATTAGTCGGATTATCCACATTTTTTAGCAAATGTCTTCCGCTTCTTTTATTGCCGGAAAGTTTCATTAAAATGTCCCTTCTGTTCCAGGTAACCACCGATTAAATATAACTGAAAGATTTAATCAGCGGCATCCTGAGTCATTAAACTTGTCAATGCATCAATCGTTGCTTCCGCAGGAGAAATACCTCGTGAGGCTAAATCGGAAACAGTCATCTCAAGACCCATAATCATGGCTTTGTCAATATTTTCAAATGCCAGGCGATAAAGTTCTTCCACTCCTGGAAAATCTCGTGTTTCTTCAATATAGTCGGCAATGTATAGCACTTTTGCCAACATAGACATTCCCGCTTTTCCGGTAGTATGCCATCTTATTGCGTCCTCCACTTGCTCCGGGACTCCAAAGATTGACTTAGCCAAAACGGAACCCGTAACAGCATGTAGGAGTTTTTCTTCGTTTTCATTTATCGGTGCGAAAAAAACGCCATGCTCTACAAGCAGCCTTAAATGTTCATCAGGCTCAAGCCTCTTAGTAATGTCGTGAAGGATTGCAGCTTCGCGTGCGTAATCCGGCTCAACTCCCCAGCGCTCTGCCAGTTTAACCGCTACAGTTTCACAGGCTGCTACATGTGGAATCCTCTTTTGATCAAGCATTTGATATGCTTTTGCTCTCAGCCACTCCCATTGAGGTTTTGCACCATACCACCTACCACTTATTATATACGAATAATTTGTATCATTTATGTAACCTATCCCCTCGCGACCGGACAGCATCTGTCTGAGCTGCGAAGAAGAAATCGGTATAATCGGATTACGAACTATCTCAGTGCAAATGCCGTACTTATTATTTAAAAACTCGGCATAATCATGTATCTTACTTGAATCTCCCTCGTCTCTTGAAAACACCGCCGGTGTAATCATGCTAAGCAAATGCTCATAATCTTTCCACATCTCTAAAGAAAGATACATATCTGTTCCCATTAAAAGAAGCAACTGCGCTTTAGGATAAATACGTCTTATAATCTCAACGGTCTTTACGGTATAACTTGTTTTTTGACTCACGGCTTCTACATTAGAAACTATTGCATTGGGTATATTTTTGAAGGCATTTTCTGTCATAAACAGTCTTGTCTCTGGATCTGGAGAATCAATCGGCATTGCTTTATGCGCAGGGATACCGACAGGTACTATAATTAGCACATCCAGCTCCAATTGGTTTACGGCAGCCAGCGCAGCATGTTCATGACCTATGTGCGGGGGGTTAAATGTCCCGCCAAAAATGCCGACTTTCATTTTGTTCCGCCGCCCCTTTCCTGTAAGAGTGCGGCAAATTTTATAAGTGCCTTACCCCTGTGAGAAACGGCGTTTTTTTCAGAGGGTGATAATTGCGCCATTGTTTTACCTACTCCATCAACAAGAAAAACCGGATCGTAGCCGAACCCATTTGTGCCGCGCGGCTCAAAAGTTATCTCACCATCGCATTCACCTTCGGCAGACAAGTATTCGCCGCTTGGAAAAGCGCACACAATAGTACAGACGAATTTTGCTTTGTTTTGTTCCTTATCCCTCATTTTTTCAAGCAAATATTTACATCTTTGCTCATCAGATAAATCCACGCCGCCATAAGAGCTTGAAAAAACACCCGGCTCGCCGTTAAGAGCCATTACAACGAGTCCGGAATCATCGGCAATCGCCGGCAAACCGGTGGCATCACAAATAGCTTGTGCTTTCAACAGTGCATTTTCCATAAAAGTCAAACCGGTCTCTTCAACATGAAAGTCAATACCTAATTGATCTCTTGTCACAAGCTCAAACCCCATACCCGATAGTATATTGAGCATTTCTTTTATTTTACCCGGATTTGCTGTTGCAAGCGCAAATTTCATCCCAGTACTGCCTCCGAAAACTCACGTCCGTCAAAATCAATTAAATCATCTGCTTGCTCGCCCACTCCTACAAGCTTTACAGGGAGACATAAATCGGTTGCTATTGTATATACAATACCGCCTTTTGCGGTTCCGTCAAGCTTTGTAAGCACGATTCCGGATATATTTGCAGTCTCCTTAAACTGGCGGGCCTGGATCAGACCGTTTTGACCAGTCGTTGCATCGAGAACCAGCAGGGTTTCTTTTGCCGCGTCCGGCAACTCGCGGTCAATAATTCTGCTGATTTTGTTAAGCTCGTTCATGAGATTCGATTTGTTGTGAAGTCTGCCGGCAGTATCACAAATCACTATATCCACGCCTCTTGCTTTCGCGGCGCTAATTCCGTCGAAAATGACCGAGGCAGGGTCTGCGCCTTCCTCTCGTGAAACTATATCCACACCGGCTCTGTTTGCCCATATTGAAAGCTGTTCGCTCGCCGCGGCGCGAAATGTATCGCCTGCGCATAGCAATACTTTCTTCCCTTCCCGCTTAAATCTTTCAGCCAACTTTCCGATTGTAGTTGTCTTCCCTACCCCGTTGACGCCAATGACCAGAATAACAGACGGCGTTGTAGAAATATTTAGCTTGCAGTCCCCCACCTCTAATATCGATGTAAGAATATCCGCCATAGCCGCTTTAATTTCTTCGCCTGTCCTAAATCCATCGCGCTTTGTGATTTCTCTGAGCTGCTCCACAGTTTTAGCCGCTGTCTGAGCACCTAGGTCGGCGAGGATGAGCGTTTCCTCAAGCTCTTCAAAAAACTCCTCATTTGCCCCCGTAAATGCCGCAAACAGTCCGCTCAGCTTTTGAGACATATTCTTAGAGGTTTTTGACAAACCTTCTCTTAATTTACTAATAAAATTCAAAAGTCTTTCCTCCCGGCACGCTCTCGTGTACATCAGATCTACAAAAGCTGTGCAGTCTTATGTTGCCTTTACACTTTGCGATTTCATATGAGCCTCGGCTTCCTTAAGGTCAATCGTCAAAAGACTTGATATGCCGAGTTCCTGCATAGTGACGCCAAATAGCACATCTGACTCTTCCATCGTACCGCGCTTATGGGTTATAACGATAATCTGCGTGTTATTTGACATTCTACGCATGTGAGACGCAAAGCGATGGACATTCGCGTCATCGAGTGCAGCGTCAATCTCGTCCATTATAACAAAGGGAGGCGGTCTAACAGCCAGAATGGCAAAGTATATAGCAATGGCGACAAATGCTTTCTCACCACCTGATAGCAATGTCAGAGTCTTTAGAGACTTACCGGGCGGCTGTACCTCTATTTCGATACCGCAGCTTAGCACATCGTCCGGGTCTTCTAAAATTAGTGAAGCACGACCGCCGCCGAAAAGTTCTTTAAAAGTTTTTTCAAAGCCTTTATTGATTATTTCAAACTCACGTACAAAAATTTCTTTCATATGCGATGTGATCTCAGAGATTATACCCTCAAGCTCCGATTTTGCATTTTCTACATCATCACGCTGAGAAGTTAGAAAACCGTACCTGGTGTTTACTCTCTCGAACTCTTCAATTGCTCCAATGTTAGGATTTCCGAGCCCCGATATCTCTTTTCTCAATTGAGAAATCTGCCTTTGCGCTTGTGTTATATTTTCAATAGGGGCGCCGGCATGCATAGCAGCACTTCTGGACAGCTCATAATTTTCCCATAGCTTGTCTACTATTTGCTTCTCTTGCATCTGAGCTTCGAGTTTTATTTGCTCCAGACGACCGCATTCTCTTTCCATGTTCAAAAGCTCATTGTTCTTCTCTTGAATTGTCTTTGACAAAGTATTGCGCTTTGCTTCGATTTCAAGCTTTTTGTCATTTAATTGCGCCAGCCGCTGCTTATGAATTTCAATAACCTTAGTAATAGTAATTGTTGAGCGTTCTTTTTGCATGATTTCGTTTCGTATTTCGGCATTCCTATCTTTAAGCCCGTCAATTGTCTCCAGTTGACGCTCTCTGCTGCCGCTCATCTCATCACGAATAGCGGATAGCTCCATTACAGCCTTTGTTAGTGCTTCATTTTCAGCGTCAAGAGCGGCGGTCTGCGCTTGAAGATCAGAAAGAGCTCTGTTTACACTATCATGTTCAAGAGTTAATCGCTCTTGTCCGCTCAGCTCTTTTTCTATTTTTTCTTTCAGCAAACCAACATTTGATTCTAAAGTCTTCAAATGTTCATTTACACGCTTGGTCTCATCATCATTAATTGCAATCTTATTATTTATTGCTGCCGATTCGTCTTCAAAAGAGCCGATAGCGTCTTTAGTATTTTTTACTATGAGAGCTTTATGCCTTTCACTTCCCTCTTGCTTTAGAAGATTATCCTCCGCACTGCGCAACTCTGCATTAGCGGTGTCAAGCTCGTACTCGCATGCCGCTTTTTCTCTTTCAGCTTCCGAAAACTCCCTTTGGCAACTATTGATATTCAACCTAATTGTCTCGATTTTGCCGACAAGCAGGTTTATCTCGTTTGCGCGGGACAAAACCCCGGCGCGGTTTGCAGTCGAGCCGCCTGTCATTGAGCCCCCCGCATTTATTACTTGACCGTCCAATGTTACAATTCTAAATCTCTGACCGTGATTCTTAGAAATCCTTATAGCGCTGTTAAGATTATCGACAATGACAACTTTACCTAAGAGGCTTGCATAAATTCCGGAATACAGGCTGTCATATTCAACAAGGTCAAGTGCAATACCTTCATAACCGGGGTCATTTCTTACTTCATTTGCATGTAGAACATTGCCCCTAATAGTAGAAATCGGTAAAAAAGTTGCTCTGCCGGCATCTTGGTTTTTCAGAAGATTAATTGCTGATTTTCCGTCTTCTTCATTACCGACAATAATATTCTGCATAGCACCGCCCAATGCAGTCTCTATAGCGACAGTGTACTTGTCTCCAGTCCTCAATAATCCGGCGACAGTACCGTGTATATTTTTTAATGTACCTCTATTATGCTCCTGCATTACAAACTTGACTGACTTTGAATAGCCCTGAAAATCTTTCTCCATCTCAGAAAGCAAGTTTTTTCTCTGCTCAAGACCTTTAAACTCAGAACTTAGTCTTTCCAGTTTTTCACCCAATACACCGGCTTTTTTCCTGCGTCCGTCAACCTTGAGCTTTAGTCCGCCGACTACATTTCCAAGCTCAGAGACTTTTTGCTTCGCCGTATTGAGCTCTTCAATGCTCCGCTCGTGCTCGCTGATTTGCAAAGACAAACTCTCAAGAGAATCGGAATGCTTTTTCTTAACAGCACTATCCATATCATAGAGTTCTTGAGCCTGAGTAGCAAAAGCGGTCAGCATAGTTTTATTCTCGACTATTTCGTTTCCAAGCATTGTTTCGCTGCGAAAGAAATCTGCAAGCTCATCCCCGGACTTTCCTTCGGAACTGATTATTTGCTCCAACTGCGTTGTAAGCTCAAAAGCATTCTCATCTATCTCTTTTTTTTCAAGTGTGATTTCACTCAGTCTGTTTTCTCTTTCGCTGATCTGTATTCCGACGCCATCCTGTGTTTCGTCTTGACTAACAAGCTCCTGCGATAAATTTTCAATTTGACCGGCGTTACCCTCAAGTTGAGATTTTAAAACCGCTATATCGCTTTCACATTCACCTAGTCCTGTTTCGGCAGAGGAGATTTTTTCCCTGACTTCCTCGGATTTCACATCACAGTCGCGGGTGTCTTCCGAAAGCGACTCCGAATGCAAATAATCCGCTTCAATCGCATGAGTGGCATCCTCCAGCTCTTGCTTTGCTGATAAATAATCAGCGCCCGCCTTATCTGCCTTTGTACGCAAGACGTCCAGTTCACGCAGCCACACAGTTATTTCAAGTCCGCGCAATTCATCTCTGAGTTTTAAAAACCGTCTGGCAATTTCTGACTGCTCGCGAAGAGGGTCAATTTGCAGCTCAAGCTCAGAAATTTTATCGCCTATTCTCAGTAGATTTTCTTGAGTTTGTAATAATTTGCGCTCCGATTCATCTTTTCTGTGCCGATAACGGGTTATGCCAGCAGCTTCTTCAAATATCTCGCGTCTATCTTTGCTTTTTGTCGAAAGCAAGTCAGAAATCTTGCCCTGACCGATTACACTGTAACCATCGCGCCCAAGCCCGGTATCCATTAGAAGTTCACTGACGTCTTTAAGTCTTACCTGCAGGCGGTTTATATAATACTCGCTTTCACCTGAGCGATAATACCTTCGCGTCAACATTACTTCGGAATTATCAAGACCAAATCTACCGTCAGAATTATCTAAAATAAGAGAAACTTCAGCATAACCAACTTGATTACGCCTCTGTGTTCCGCCAAATATAACATCCTCCATCTTTCCGCCGCGGAGAGTTTTTGTGGACTGCTCACCCATAACCCACAGAAGGGCGTCTGAAATATTCGATTTTCCGCTTCCGTTCGGACCGACTATTCCGGTAATCGGTTTTTCAAAAGTCAGCCTCGTCTTCTCTGGAAACGACTTAAAACCTTGTATTTCAAGTGATTTTAAATACAGATCGAACACCAGCTTTCACAATAAATAAAAAACACCTCTTGGCTGCCGCTTCTTGCAGTCAAGCTGCGTCCGCCCACCGTTGACAAGATATTGTACCCCTTTACCCCATACAAGTCAAGCTCGGAAATTCTTTATAGCAATACATTCTACAGCGTCGTTTGACTCAATAACTGTTAGGGATTTTAAGCCATATTTGTCTATGAGTTTTGTAATGTTTTCCCGCTTGTTGCCTCGCATACGCGAACCATTGCCAAACTTAACTATCAAAGTAATCTCCTCACCCGGCGTCACCCCCTCCAAAAGCTTGGAAGCTCTGTTAAACCAAACCCTGGAATAAACAAGCTCCCCAAGAGACGGATGGTAAGCGCCCGCTACAGCAAGACCTGCGCTTAGCTCATCCGAAGGATTGAGCCCGAGTCGGATTATAGGAATACCAGCATTATCAAATATCTCGTATAACAAAGCGCAAAGCTCAATAGCATCATCCACAGTATGCTCTTTATACTCGCCGCAAAGCCATAAATTATGAAGTGCCGTACCCTTTACAACGACAGTAGGATATATTCTGACTCCATCGGGTTTAAGTTCTTTGAGCTTATTTGCAGTATAAATAGATTTTTCGGTACTATCTCCCGGAAGCCCTGTCATCATTTGCAAAATAAGACAGACCCCGGCAGCATTAATCGTATTTGCCGCATCAGCCGCGTCAGCCGCACTATGTCCGCGTCCGGACAATAGCAACACATCTTCACACATTGACTGCACACCTAACTCAATAGTAGCCACACCAAAGGACTTTAGGCGCAAAACAGTCTGCATATCAATGCAATCCGGTCTGGTAGAAATCCTTATTGAATTATCAGGGTTATACTTTAATATCTGCGAAGCGGCTAAGAGCAGCTCATCTTGCAGCGAAACAGAAAGTGCGGTAAAACTTCCGCCGTAAAAAGCAATCTCAACAGGACGTGAAATATCACGCATATGCGGATTCTTGCTCATCGCTTCATCAAAAATGGATTCTACTGAGATAGTGCTAAACTGCTTATGCTGACCGGATATCGACCTTTGATCGCAGAACACACATTCATGTGTGCAACCCATATGAGGTATGAAAATCGGAATAATGCTCCGTTTTGGCGTCATAATGCTTTGTCCAAAGCGGATTTTGCGGCAGCTTGCTCGGCTTCTTTTTTGCTCTTTCCGCTTCCCTGCCCGATTTGATTCCCATTTAACAAAACCTCAATATAAAAGACTTTGTCATGATCGGGACCGCTCTCATCAATTACATTATACGCGAGCACTTGACCTGTCTTGACTTGAATTTGCTCTTGAAGGACTGTCTTATAGTCTGTATTTTCTCTCTTTTGCAGATCAATGTGCCCGATAAGATTATCCTTTATAAAACCCAACGCAGCGTCAAACCCGCCATCGAGATAAATAGCCGCAATAATAGCTTCCATTGTATCGGCAAGTATTGAAGCGCGTTTATTCCCGCCGCCCTTTGCTTCCCCTCTTCCCAGAATAATATAATTACCCAAATTAAAATTTCTTGCAAGACTGGCAAGACTTCTCTCGCACACAAGTTCCGCACGTAATTTGGTCATTGTACCTTCCGGCATCTGCGCTTTGCTTTCAAACAATAGCTTTGAAACACTCATACCCAATACAGAATCTCCCAAAAACTCCATTCGCTCATTACTTGTAGCGCCGCTGCTTTTGTTTTCGTTAGCATATGAGCTATGAGTAAGCGCAGTTATGAGAAGCGAGGTATTTTTAAACAAATACCCCAGCTTTTTTTGCAACTGCAACAATTCCTGTTCGTTCATTAGTAAACCTCATAAAGTAGTTGTCTGCAAAAAACACTATGACATCTTCATCTGCGAGATATTCTCTGAGAGCTTTCCCGCGATATTGACATTTGCCGAAGCGATTGCTTGAAAAATCGCGTTGGATATAGCTGTTTTATTTGAAGAGCCGTGTGCCTTGATTACCGGCTTTGAAATACCAAGCAGCGGAGTCCCTCCGATTGCATCGGCGCTCAGCTTTTGCTTTAGTCCCGACATCCGCTTCTTTATTAACAAAGCAGATAGTTTTGTCTTAACGCTCGACAGGAAAACGCCTTTGAGTTCAGACATAATCATCTCTGCCATACCCTCAAGAGACTTCAAAAAAATATTTCCGGTAAACCCATCGCAAACCAGAACATCGCAGACGCCCCGCATTACATCACCAGCCTCGACATTACCGACAAAATTCAGTCTGCCTGATAATGAAGCCTTTTCCAAAATTTCATAAGTCTCTATCTGCAATGGCGTACCCTTTGAACGCTCAGAGCCATTATTAAGCAGCCCCACACGAGGCGAGCGGACTTTTAATACATCTTCCGAATAAAAAGAACCCATGTATGCAAACTGCAATAAATATTCAGGAGAGCACTCGGAGTTTGCGCCGCAATCGATCAGTACAAAGCTTCCTCCCTTGCACGGAATTACCGGCGCAAGAGCAGCCCTTCTGATCCCTCTAACCCTTTTTACAATGAGCGTTGCACCCGATAGCAGCGCCCCGGTGCTTCCCGCTGACACGAGCGCGTCGCCTCCGCCGTCTTTTAACAAGTTAAGAGCAACAGTGAGGGAAGAGTCTTTCTTCACTCTAATGGCACTTGCCGGGTCTTCATCGATTCCAATTACTTCACTGGCATTAACTATTTGTACGCTGCCCGGTATATCGCTATGACCAAGCTTTTCAAAAACACGCAGAATATCCTCGCCCCTGCCGGTAAAAACAATATCAATCCCAAACTTCTCAATAGCGAGCAGAGCGCCTTCAATGATTTCATCGGGAGCATTATCGCCGCCCATTGCATCTACAATGATTTTCATTTTATGAACCAGTCCTTTCTGCAAAAAACTAAAAATAGCGCTATCTTACTCAAATAGCCTAGACATTTCGCCGCCGCCCGACTCATTAACCACCCGCATTATACTGAGTTCTTATTCCCTCAAACACTTCTCTCAGGCAAGGCGGTTCTCCATACGGATACATCGCGAGGTGTAATGCTTCGGCGTCCGCAAGCTGATTTTCTGACATGTTATCTGCCGCTCCGCTGCGTGTCATATCTTCCTGCCAGCGATCTACAACTGCGTTTAGATTAACTACATCTTCGCTTGTAACCATATGTTCAGTACGGAGCTCCCTCAAACGTTTTCGTACTTCCTCGCGTTCGAGACGCAATGGAGTCGTTATATCGATATGTGAGAGATCATGCTGATCTTCGTGATACCGTATTTCACTCGACAGTATTTCCTCGCGTGAGGTGAGAGCTTCAAATTCACGGATTAATGCAAGATCGCCAAGCTGACTTATCCGATTCATATACCAATTATTATATTCTGGCGTTCCCGGTATATATGGGCATATTCCTCTTTGCTCGCACCAGAGCATGAAGCTGCTGCTTTCTCTAAGGTCATATGGGTGCGGGCATTCAGCATAAGGCGGAACCCACAATGCGCTTATTACTTCCTGTCCGCTGGTCAGGGGATAAATAATACCGCCATATTGACACATGATATATGAGCGTCTTGTTATGACAGCATAATCATTGGTTTCTCCCAACCATGTCTTT
>Ga0209755_10001304_pt1 | contig 39799 bp, 38 predicted proteins | sample TergutCo191P1_FD_187301 | JGI IMG/M metagenome (GOLD analysis project Ga0209755, IMG submission 187301) | Cornitermes sp. P1 segment gut microbial communities from Petit-Saut dam, French Guiana - Co191P1 (SPAdes) (version 2) | ecosystem: Host-associated > Arthropoda: Insects > Digestive system... | reverse complement strand
CAAAACCACGTTGTTTCATCTGAAGTCTTAAACTACTTGTATTCTCCTTATAAAACGCAGTCCATTCATTAGCTCCCATTGGCTCTTTGTCTGCCCACGCAAGAATGTTTTTCTCGAAATTAAGCATGCTATCTCCTATTTCATATAACTGTATATATACTAAGATACCCGCCCCAGCCCGCCCGCAGGTCTCTGAATTGATGCCGGAGACGAGGGGGCGATACCGGGCAAAATTATATCAATGTGTCTTTCTCGGCGGTATAGCCGGTTTCTAACCCCCAAATTATAGCCGAATCATTCCAGGCCCCTTCAACAGGCATTTTCCGCTGTTCATCTGTTATCTCACCAACCTTCCAGTGTTTTTCACCATCCCAAAAACGCCAGCAATTAACTTTTAGCGTACCTGGACCTGGTATACCAGATCTAAATATAGGAAATTTTTTCAACTGTTCCGGTATTTCCATCTTACCAACTTCTTTTATAATTTCCTTCATTCTCTTTTGCCTGAGAGCTATTCTCAATTGGAACAGGGTACAAAATTGAGGTTCGGTCTCCTTTAGCTCTGATAATTCTGTTCCTATTGGATAAAGATGTACCAGATATGACTTGTAATACTCATTTTCATGAGTACATAGACCATATGCCGGCCCCTTTGATGTTTCTATCTGGAAAATCACCCCGATAACATTTTTTCTAGCCACAATATCCTCCCCACCCCTCGGCCGCCTCGTACTTCCGCTCCCAGTCTAAAGAATCGATGGCAAGCCCCGGCTGCCCGGCTATCTCCCCAAAAAGCTCCCGCCGGCCCTCAAAAAGGGCCTCCAGCGTCGAACAAAGCAGCGATTTCCCGAACCGTCGGGGCCGGGAGAGGAAAAACGCCTTGCCGGAACCAGTTATCAGTCGGTGGATCACGGGGGTCTTGTCCACATAACAAAACCCCCGCTCGCGGATGTCCGTGAAATCCTGTATGCCTATGGGTAGTAAACGTGCCATACCCTTAATTTACAACACAGCAGGGGGAAAAATCAAATAATTCGAGCAAAAATATGGAATGCCGGGCCGGCTTGGCGGCACCCTTCGACAGGTACAATGCCCGCAGGGAGCATCAAGCGTTGGGATACCGCACCCTGCGGCAATGGCTTAAAATCGAATCCCCGACCGGGGGGCCTTGGAGAAACAAACGTCAAACAAAGAAGCAAATGTCTTGACATAACTCTCTACAATATATTATCTTTATTAAAAAGCGGGAGGCACCTTAAATGCATCGAAAAATCTGTCAAAAATATTGAACCGCCTCATCCCCCCAGACCGGGTTGATTCCTGGTTAGAAAGTAAGATTGATTTATGCCTGCAATAAGTTTTTATATAACAGATAACGAAAGAATGGAATTGTTTGACTATGTAACAAGTAATGACGGCGGGTTTGTACCTGATTTGGATTATATCAAGCCGAACGTGGTTCTAATACAATCTAAAACTGAATTGATTAAATGTATTTACGAACAAACAGTAGCTTTTTTGGTTGTATCACCGCGTTGTCAAATTGAACCGCTTACATTTCGTCAACTTAAAAGAGGTGAATATTTTATAATACAGAGACGAGGTGGTCCATACATTAATTTAGAGTTTTACCATGGATGTGCTGATGGTGGTCCAACCAATGTTTCCCCAATAAGATATAAACGCACAGACATTTCTCACTATCCACGCTATATTCACCATGATGATTTCGTAAATTATGAAGAATTTCCTGCATCAGGCGAACTGAAAGCATATTACAAGATGATAATAAAATTCTTAAAATCAAAATGTCGGCAAATTACTGCAAAGAACTGTAGAAAATTCTGGATTAGCAAAACCTTAAAGGAAGAGGACGTTCTGTAGGGCCTCACACATAAATGACGCCGATCCCGCCCCACCCACATCGGAGGCGACCGCCTAAAATGCCCGCCGACACCGCTAAATACCTGCCATCCATTGCGGCCATCGGCCCTAAAAGCGTCGAAATCACCGTTTTTTGGGGCATTGGTACCGTCAGCACCCCGTACCGCAACCTGTTTCGGTTGGCCGGGGGCCATGAGGAAACAAACGTCAAAAAGAAGATTCAAAGGTCTTGACATAGCTGTTTACAATATATTATCTTTATTAAAAAGCGGGAGATTGATTTATGCCTACAATAAATTTTTATATAACAGATAACGAAAGAATGGAATTGTTTGACTATGTAACAAGCAATGACGGCGGATTTGTACCTCGTCTGCATTATATTGAGCCGAAAGTGATTCTAATAGAATCTAAAACTGCATTGATTAAATGTATTTACGAACAAACAGTAGGTTTTTATCTTGTATCATCGCGTTTTCAAACGGAACCACTCGCATTCGGCCAGTTTGAAGACGGTGAATATTACATAATGCAGAAACGAGGTGGTCCATGTATTGATTTTGCTTTTTATCACGGGTGTGCTGATGGCGGACCAACTAATGTTTCTCCAATAAGATATAAACGTACAACTATTTTTCATTACCCACGTTACGTCCACTATGATGATTTTGTAAATTATGATGAATTTCTCGCGTCAGACGAACTAAAAGCGTATTACAAAATGATAGTAAAATTCTTAAAATCAAAATGCCGGCAAATTACCGCAAAAGATGGGTACAAATACTGGATTAGCAAAACCTTAAAGGAAGAGGATGTTCTGTAGCACTCCAATAGTAGCAGGAACTTTAACACCCTGATGGTAGTTTACACACTTCTTGGAACACTCCCGCTAAGCCCTTACTGTCTCCATAAAGGCGATTCAAAATCACGTTTGGTTTTACTGTGGGCAGGATTTTCTTTGTTATAAATAATTACAATAGTATCACCCCAAAACAACGTATCGCTACGGGGGTACCATTTTCCCCAACTTTCATATTCGGTGTCACCTACAATATATTTGTAACAAATCATTTTATGGCGACCGCCTTTGCCATAGCTATCGAATTTATAGATAACCGCCTCAATATATTCGCCGTTTTCCCTTAATAACTCATTTCTGTTGGCAGTATGGATAGATACGTATAATGTACCTATCACAATAGGTATTGCAATGGGTAATACGGTATAGAGTATATAATCTCGATTTATCTTCGCCATTTCTCACCTCTTTCAGGGAATGAGTGTATTTGTACGCGAGTAGCATCAGACGGAGCAAGTCTAGAATCCTCTGGTACACGTCCTTTAGATTCTTTATAGCGTTTTATTTCCGCACCGGCATTACCGGTATCACCAAAATATTTCCATTTATCTACCCGCAACACCAACCGTACCCAGCGTAATGCCCGCGTAGAACCCCTGCCATACCCGCGCCCTGTAGGAGTTGGGTTCCCTGTTTATGTAGCCTCCGCTGCTTGCATCCGTTTCCTGATCTCCGGGGTTGTTTTTCCACCACTTCCGCGCGCCGCCTTCTATCAGCGTGTTTACGCTTATGCCGGCTGTCAGCGTCATAAACGGCGTGAGCACGCCGTTTATGCCGAGGCGGGATTTCAGCAGGCCGTCGGTGAACCAAAGCTCGCCGTGGGTCAACCGCAGCGCGTCTACAACATCCGGGTCCCAGTCAAACTGGTGGGTCAGATAGTAGTCGTAGTAGATGGTCGCCCACACCGCGTCTAAACTTACGGTTATCGGCGGCTTCATGCCGAAGTTCGTGCCCATCCCAAAACCAAGCCATCTCGGCCACATCTCGAAGCCCCCTATGGGCTGATTGTACTCGGCCATCGAATAAAGCCACGGCGTACCGGCGCGCAGCATAAAGCCCATATCCCCCGTTGTTTCCACATAATACGTCGCGTCAAAAAATCCGTTGCCGACGATGTTTATAAGGCCGATGGGCGTGCGCTCGCTGTATCCGGCGATGTTGATAATGCCGACAGGCCGCTTAACCCTTCCGGCAAAGTTGATCACCCCTATCTGCGAGCCGTCGATATCGGAAGCGAAGTTGACCGCGCCCAGCTGCACGTACCCCACGCTGTCGGCGATATTGACCGCGCCGGCCTGTACGTACCCCACGCTCTCCGCAAAGTTGATGATGCCGGCCTGCGCGCAGCTCACGCTGCGGTGCACGAGGTTCATTGCGCCGACCTGCACCCCGTTGATCTCTGCGGCGGCGAGGTTTATGGGGGCTACCTGCACCAGATTGCCGCTGCTCATGGCGATGTTTACCGCCGCAGCGGCCTGTGTACCGTTCATATAGCGGCGCGCGCTGTTGGCGAGAAGCGATATCTGCGTACCGCAATACTCCGCCCGCGCGTCGCTTAAAAGCAGGGAAAGCTGAAGCCCGCGCTCAGGCTTGCCGCTTCCGGTAATGAATACGCGGGAGTTGAACCGGTACGGCGAGTTACAGGCAGAATCGAGCATGGGGTTGATTACTATCACCGATACCGGTATATCGCTCTGCGTAAAAGACGGCGGCAGCTCCGCCGCCAACGCGAGGGAATCAGGGAGGTCTTCCGGTTCGGCATCACTGTCACCGTCAAAACCATCATCTTCCTCATCGTAGTAATAAACATTAGCGCTGTCGGAAACCCCATCAGGTGCGTTACCGCGGCTGACAGTCCGAATACTGCGCGGCATTGCGGTCATCTCGTTCATTGTAAGAGTGATTTTCTGCCCCTCGGCTATAACGATGCTGTTGGCCGCCCATCTGCCGGACGGCGCTGCGGTGCGCACCGTGTATTTGCCGGGGGGTATGCCGAGGTCTATTGCGCGCCCGCGGGCCTTGCCAAGCTCGGCGAAGAGGTTGCCTTTTTCGTCCCTTATGAAGAACCGGCCCTCCATGTCGGGGCCGAGCGACAGTATGGCGCTCGTCTCGCGCAGATCGGTCATCACAATATCCCCCGTGCCGGCGAGGTTCATGTCGCGGCTGGGGTGCTGCGTACCGCCGCTTGTGTTCTGCGTGTTCTGCAGCGTCTCGTTGAACGCGAACTGGTACGCCTCGTTGATGGTCACAATCCCGTCGCCCGTAAGGTCCGCCGCGCCGCGCATCCCGCTCAGAAGCGCGTGCGTAAAGAAGCTGCCCTTCAGCCGGTCGCTCTCCTGGCTCGCCTCATTTTCGTTGCTTGACGTGAGGAAAGCGTAGCCCTTCATGTTATAGCTCGCGTCAGACATGAATGCCGGCAGGGCCACGCCGCCCTTCGTACGAGTTATGGCCCCCGACCCGCACGCGTCAAGTATGGCCACGCGCACATCGGCGTTTATCCCGTTTACGGCGCTGCGGAAATCCGACCACGAGAGCGTCTCGCTGCCTAATTTTAACCCGATGCCGTCGGCGTGCCCGCTGTAGTAGACGAATACCTCGCTCCTCACGTCAGGCGAGGCGGCCTTGTGTTTGGTTATCAGCCTGTTAAGCTGGGCAATGCCGTAAAGGAGCTCCCCGCTGCTTGGGTTGGACAGCACGAACGCGCTGTTTTTGTCCACCCCGCCCATATCCGTAAGCACAGACGCAAACGCTCTGGCGTCGCTTACGGCGTACTGCAGCAAAACGCGCTCACGCCCGCCGTTGTTCGCACCGGCTGAGAGCAGGTAGCGGCGCACCTCGGCCTGGTCTGCCGATGACGCCGATACCGCAAGCAGTATCACGAGAATGGTCCTTAACGCGCCGCGTATTCTCAATTTATGCCCTTCCCGTCAGATTTTATCAGCGTAAACGCCGTTACCCGCATCTCCGGCGGCGACAGGGCGTGCGGGCCGTCAATCGGGTGCTTCGCGTTCATCAGCCTGCGCCGCACGGCCTCAAGTTCAAAACTCTCCGGCGACGTTATAAGGTAGAACGCCTCAAACGCCGGCGCATCGTCGAGCTTGTACGATGTGTTAAGCGCGACCGGCCGGCCCGCCGTAAGCTGCACGGCATGGCCGTCGCTGCCCGACAGGTGGACCGTAAGCACCCCGCGCCCGTCCACGCTTACAAGCGCGCCGTAGCAGGATTCCGGCACCACATAGCGCAGCTGGACAATATCCCCCGCGCTCGCAGACGCTTCCTGCGGGAGCATCTCGGCGATATCGCCCGCCTTGCGCCAGACTTCGAGGCTGGGTGACGGCGCCTCCGCGCCAACCGCGCCTTTTGTACGGGTATTCTGGAACATGGCAAGCGCATCTTCCATACCGTCCGCACCGCCTTTGATACCGGCCGCCGTTTCGAAACCGCCCTGTATACGCCCGCCCGCAATCTCCGTAAAGGCCAGATACACAGGGACAGCTATCAACACCGCCCCGCAGACAAACGCGGGGACCGCCCACCGGGGCATACCGCCGGAGAACGCGCCCATTATCCGCTCAACAACACCAATGCCCCCTGCACTGTTTACGCCGACGACACCGCCCGCACCGGCAGGCAGCGCAGCCAATGCCTTGCGGGCAAGCGCAGCCGCCGGGTACTCCGCCCTGATCTCCGCGTCGCTCGCCCGAATCTCCGATATCCGCCCGCGCAGCTCATCGTCAGACCGCTCAAGCGCGGCTATTGCGGCAATCTCGTCCGCCGGCAGCGCGCCTACAAGATACATCTCCAACTTCCACTCAGGTACACTGTTACCTTTCATACATCCTCCAATAGATTTAACCGGAAACGGCCGACCCCGCATGGCATCTTTACCCGTAAAATCATACCCATAAACCTGACTATCCCTCCCAATAAATTACACTTTAACATTATTGACATTACTTCACACTCCAAACCACGACTCACACCCCCTCTAACTCCGCCAACGTCTTCTTCAACGCCCGCAGCCTTTTGCGCACCCCGCTTACCGACATATTCACCATCCGCGCCGTCTCCTCCAGCGTCATACCGTCCACAAGGTGCAGCACGGCAATCGTGCGGCTCGATTCGGGGTGCTGCCTGAAGAGCTTGCGCAGCACGCCGCGGCTCACAACCTCCGATTCGACATCCTCCGCCGAGGCTATCCGCTCCAAAAGCGAATCCCCGTCCGGCGCGCCGTAGCGGCTCGCGTAACTCTTCATCGCCTTCAGGCAGTGGTTCGTCGCCATCCTCCACAAAAGCGCCCCAGGATGGCCCGCGTGGAGGCTGTCCTGCTTTTCGAGCACGATAACGAATACCTCCTGGGCGATGTCGGCGGCGTTTTCGGCGTCACCAAGCATCTCCCGGCAGCGCCTGAGCACCATCGGCCAGAATTTGTCGAAAAGCTCCTCAGCATCTACGCGTTTGATGCCGTTCTCTTTGTCCATATATACCGACCAAATACCATGTTAGTGATAAAACACCCCGGCGGCCCCAAAATTCACCGCAAAAACACCCGCCGCCGTACCGCCCCTGCCGGCCTCCGAAACCCTGAACCGCTCCCGGATGCCCATATTAATATAATACCTGACGGATACGATTCTGTTACCTCGAAAGCAATTTTATTTGAACCGCCCCAAAAACGGCAGGGAGGGACGCGGGGGATTGATGGGAATTTCTGCAACGCATTTCCCATTGAAAAACAGTGACTTACGCCTTTTTTCTAAAAAACGCGGTTCGGTATTGACTTTTTTCGGGGGATTACTTAAAACCCTGTCTTTGGGATAAACAGTCTTTATGTCGTTTACCTCTACCAAAACCTCCCGGCTGCCGGCGCTCTTTCGAACCCTTATAGCTGTAACAAAATTATTCCCCCTGACATCTTTCCGTTCGGTTGGGAGAGGGACATTGCGGTTTGAAAACGGGGAATAGCCTACTCCATAGCCTCCCACCGTATATCTATCCCCCTGTTCCTGTACTGTACGAGCAAGTTGATTATCTCGGCGTACTTAGGCCTCGACGCGGCTATCAGCAGTACGTCGGCCTTGTTGGTTGAGAGGGCCTGAGTCAGGGTGTTTATCTCACCGAGTATGGGGTACCCTTCCATTTCTCCGTGGCCGCTGTTTTCTTCCTCTCCCATAAGCACTATGCCCGCTACTTTTGGGCCGCCGCGGCGGGTGTTTATGCTTTTTATGTATTGCAATACCTCTTCGCCGTGGCCCACTATTACCGCGCGTTCGGGCGGCACTACGAGTTTTTTGAGGCCCTTGAATACTGGCGGCAGCGCCTCGCGCCAGAAGAGCGCGGTTAATATGGCGACAGCGAGCGCGACGCCGGTGCACGCCATACCCTCAATGTAGTAATCCGTCAAAAAGTACACGCCGGATATGATCAGGGCGGATGCGAGTATCCCCGAAAAAAAGAGGTTTCTGGCTGAGTATTGGCGCGCGGAATAAACGCCGTTGTAAAGGAACATGAATATCATGGCAACGGTAACCGCCGCGTGCACGCCTGTCAGCTGCAAGAGCGGCTCCGTGTCGTATAGTGATACGTGCGGGAATCCGCGTTTAATGAAAAACAGCTCCTGATCTTTACCATCCCAGAGTGTCGAACACGCCCACATAAACCGCGGGCCGAGCCGCAGCTCAAAGCTCGCCCACACCGCCAGGTTTATTATCCCCGCGTCAACCAATATAGCCGCGAGCGAGCGCATTACTATCGAGCCTATGTTAAGCACCGCCTGAAATACAACGCCAAGCCACATCAGCCACCACGGGAAATACGTCTTCTGCTCCCCTCGGTACTTGCGCGAGAAGATTATCATAGCCTCGTAAAAATCCACGCGCGAGCGTATGCGCCGCTTCGACGAGCTCTTGCCCTTGCGGTGGACTATTTTTATCTCCGGGCAGTACCACACCTCGCGCCCCGCCTTGCTTATGCGGTAGCACAGGTCAATGTCTTCGCCGTACATGAAGAACCGCTTGTCGAACCCGCCTATCTCGTTGAACAACTCACGCTTCATGAACATGAACGACCCCGAAATAACCGGCACCTGCGCGGTCTCGTCTTCGTCCATATATGTGAGGTGGTACCGCCCGAAGCGGCGGCTCTTGGGAAAAACATGGCTCAATCCGGCAAAATAGTAAAACGCCACAGACGGCGTGGGGACCGAGCGGCGGCAGCTGAGCTGCAGGGTGCCGTCCGGGTTAAGGATTTTGGGGCCCATCAGGCCGGCGCCGGGGTGCGACTCCATGAACTCTACAGCGTCTTCAAGCGTGTTCGATGAGATGACGGTGTCGGGGTTGAGCAGCAGCAGGTAACGCCCGCGCGCGGCCTCTACGCCTATGTTGCACGCCTTGCCGAAGCCTATGTTCGTCCTGAGCTGAATCCACTGCACCTCGCCAAACTTTGAGGTGACAATCTCGCGGGAGTTGTCGCCGGAGGCATTATCTATAATAATAACCTCGCTGCGGTCGTAGTATTTGGCAAGGCGCAACGAATGCAGGGCCTCTATCAGGCACTGCGGGACCTTGTAGTTCACTATTACGATTGATATAAGAATATCGCTGTTTTTATCTGTCGGCATATCGCAAAATCAAAACCTTTACTGTAGCGGCCAACCGTCTCCGGCAGCCCGCAAATTTAAAATCAATATAAAAATCCGTCAGGCAAACAACCTATGTCTCAAAACTCTGCCGGCCGGCAAGCCCCACGCACAGACTACGCTGCCGGAGTATCAGGTTTATCCTCTGTCATCCTGGGCTTCTCGCTGCTTATGTGCTTAACGCGCAGCTTCCAGACCAGCAGGGCCGCTTCCCTTATTATTTTGGTGGACATCTTCGAAACGCCCCTCTCCCGGTCGGTAAAAACTATCGGGATCTCCTTTATCTTAAACCCCTTCTTCCACGCGAAGTAGTTAAGCTCAATCTGGAAAGAGTAGCCGGAAGACGCTATTACATCTAAATTGAGCGACTCTAGGACGGCGCGGCGGAAACATTTGTAGCCGCCCGTGCAGTCCTTTATGCGCAGGCCGGTAACTATCCGCGCGAACTTGTTGGCAAAATAGCTCAGAAGCAGGCGCGACATCGGCCAGTTTACCACGTTTACGCCGCAGATGTAGCGCGAGCCTATCACGAGGTCGTTTTCGCGCGCGGCTTCTATGAAATCCGGCAGGTAGCCCGGGTTGTGCGAGAAGTCGGCGTCCATTTCGAATATGTACTCGTAGTCGCGTTCGAGCGCCCACCTGAAGCCGGCTATGTATGCGCGGCCCAGACCCTCTTTGGCGGCGCGGTCGAGGACGTGTACGCCGGGGGTGCTTGCGGAGAGTTCCTTTACGGCGGCGCTGGTGCCGTCGGGGGAGGAGTCGTCTACCACTAGGATGTGGGCGCCGGGGAGGGATTTGTTGATCTCGGGGATCAGCAGCGTAATGTTTTCGCGTTCGTTGTAGGTCGGAACGACGATCAGGATTTTTGAGTTGTCCATAAGAGTTTGTACCAAAATATTAAAGTCAAAGTCAAAAGCTTTAAAGTCAAAATAAAAGTCAAAATCATTAAAATCAAAATCAAAGTCTATTTATGGGCGGGGGCTTCGCCCCCTTTTGACAGGGGGGCACAGCCCCCCCGCAACGCCCCCCTCTTTTCGCACAGGCAAAAACCAGCATCCATATATAATATAATATCGGCGCAGACTAATGTGGTGGATTTTTATGGCCTTGGGCCTGCGCCTCCTCCTGTTATCCATTTTATCAGGGCTTCCGGCGGGTCGGCTGGGGGTGGGGTTTGGCCGAAGAGGTGCAGTTTTGTGGCGGAGCCGGGGCCGGTGGGCGGGGTGGAGAGCAGGACGTGGTAGGCCCCTTTTTCCAGTTCGGTGAAAATTTGGCGGCCCGTGCCTGTGCTTCTGCCCCAGGCGTCTAAGAGAACGGCCTCCGCGGTTCCTTTGCTTGCCGAGAGGCCGAGGCCCACTCTGCTTTTTTGGGGGAGGTCGAAGCGGACCATGCGCTTCTGGCCTGACATAAGGTGCAGGGACAGCGGCTTGTCCTCCGTCAGCGCTGATATCGGGTAGAATCCCACCGTCAGCGGAGCGCCGGTTAACGGCTTGCCGGACAATGGCTTGAGGCCTATGGTAAATTTGCCCGGCGCAAGGGGGATGTCCCACTCCAAACCGTCCCAAAACTCCTCGTAGTCCCTGACCCTGCCGTCAACCGCGATTATAGCCGCCGCAGGTACAGGGGCCGTCAGGCTTATGTGGGCAGCTTCGGTTAGCTCGATTGAGTACCAGTTTACACCGTCGGCCAGCGTCAGCTTAGACATCTCCTTAACTACAGGCGCCTCGTCCCACTTTTTGACCGTGTCGCCCCAGCGGCACTCGTTCAGGCCGAGCGCGCTGCCGTCGTCCCTGCATAGCCTGATCTTGCTGCCGCCGGGTGAACGGCTTACAAGCAGGGCGCCGCCTTCGCCTGTAACCGCGGCGCCGTCTTTTATGCTTCGCGTTATTTGGCCGGAGCGGTCTATGCGGTCAATGTTGTCAATCGCTCCCGAAAAGAAGAGGCGGGCGGCGGCCGGCGCTTCATTTTTTATTCTGATGATTTCTTTCGTGTCAACAGATACGTTCGTACTGATCTCACCGCCTGTTGTCAACACATCGGACCGCGCGGACGGCGGTGATGACGCGTACATCTCCATCTCAATATCGCCGGCCTCACCGCCGTCTGCGAGCCCGAACAAAAACAGTTTTCCGCAGTCTGGATTCAATGTATGGACAGTACCGTTATCCCCGCCGTAATACATATCCCTTATGCCATCCGCCGATACATACACAAAGCCGGTGTGGGGCGACAGTTTTACGGTAACCGTACGGGCGCGGTCCGGCTGGATGTAATACTCCCCGGCTAAAGACGCCTTCGCCCGCCACATCGTCCTGCCCACTCTCAGCGTGTCCGCTTTCCCGGCAGAAAAATTCCTCATCGTAAACGAACCGCTGACCCCATCGCTCAATGATCCATCCGCCTCGGCATTCCATCCTGCTATCCTGCCGGTATCACCGGGTAACACCGCGGTTAAGCATAATCTCTCACCAATGTATTGACCGCCGAGCACCGGTATACCGCCCCGTACGAAATCAGCGCGCTGTGCCGATGTTGATAAACCCGCAAGCGGCTGGCCCGATATCATAGTCATAGAAACTATGCCCAGCTTCTGCGACGGAGTGTCTATCTCGAAGATTTTTTCACGGTTGGCGCGGATTGCCACCGGCAGCTCTTCACGTTCGGGATATTTTACCTGATTCCGCGAGAAACGGTACCTGTCGGCGGTCTCGAACTTGCGCTTGTTCCGCTCGGCTATCTCTGCGGCATCAGTAATAAGCACCGGGCTCAATACAAAACGGTATCTGTCCTCAGCATGAAACGATGTTTGAAGCCAGAGGCGTTTTCCGGCAGTGGGGATTAATGACCCCTCCTCTTCGCTAAATACGGTTCCCGCAGAGTTGACGCCCGATACCCTGACGATTGCGTTCCCGGCAGACGCGCGGCCGGGGGCGGTTGACCCGATGGGCGCCGATATCAATTCGTAATGGGATGGGGGAGCGGGCATATCGTCTATCCTGTAATACGCCGTCTTACCCAAATCTTTTATTGCGGTTCCGTAAACTCCGCTTAGCGCTTTCTCGTATGTTAACGGTATTGACTCAACCGTTTTTGTTACGAGGTTGACCTCTCCGCTGTTTCTGTCCTCCGCCCATATCCTCAGCGTATATTTCGCGCCCTTTTCAAACGGTACTGACATTTTGATTTTTTTGCCCTGCTGCCGCCCCGCCGCGCTCTTTGAAGATGATTCCAGCTCAGCGATGATGCGGGAATCGCTTACAGCATTTATTATCAATATATCCCCAAACAACGGCTCTATGGGGATGACCGCCTGCTTTCCGGTTAATGAAATTTTCCGTTCGTCATACGATATGCGGCTGTGAGCTGCCGTGTCACGTGCTGATACCGCCTTACCAGCGGCAGGTACGTTTAATTTTACCGCCTGCATCAGCGTATCTTCCACCCGGCGCATGAATATCTTTGTTGCGAGGGAGCTTGGAAAAAGGCCACGGGGGAAAAAACCGCCATCCGTCAACTGCAGATTGTACATCCCCGAATCAAGCCGCTCCGATATTACGAAATTCCAGTCCTGATAGCCGCCGGCGCCCCGCGCGATCTCCGTTGTCCCGTCCGCGCCATATAAACAGGCCAATATCTCCGGCCGGCCCTGCGAGAATATCTCGTACACGCCGGCGCTGTCTACCCGCACGCGCATCGTCTGCGGCGCGTCGGCGCCGCGGCTTATCCCCGCGAACAAAACCGTAGACGTATCCTTGCCGGTAAACTCGGTCGGCCCCTCTATTATCTGCGCCCGCGTTACCCTGAAATTATCGTGCGTCAGCGGCAGCGAATAGAGTTTGTACGACCCCTTCTCCAGCTCAACCTCCTGCGGCGCCGATTCGCCGTGCCTGAAAAGCGGCCAGCCGTCTGCTCCTTCTAACCTTATCCTCTGAAACGGTTCATAAGACTGCGTGAAAGATTCAAGCCGGTATCTGTCCTTACGGCCAACCGCCAGATCGTATACAACCGCCTCGTGCGCGTCAAGCATCACGCGCCTGTCAACGCCGTCCTCAAGGCGCCCGCCGGCGCGCAGGGCGCCGCTGCTCAGCAAAATGCCCATCCTGCCGGCAGATTCGTTAATCGATTCGGCTGTCAGCACATAGTTTCCCGGCAGAAAATACTCGGTTATCATAGCGTTGCGCACCACACCGTCGCCAGACCGCCCAAACATCAGCCCGTTGAAGCGGTCGCGGGCCGTCAGTTTGGTGTGCAGCCGGCCAGTCGTCTCTATTTTATATATGCCGGGTTCGGTGATCGTGAACACGTATGTCTTAAGCTCATTCCTTTTAATATCCGTATACAGCGCGGACCCCAATTTCAACCGCTCCATTTTTGGCGTACCCGCCTCCTCGCGCTCGGCGGCTTCATCCTTTATATACATCTCTGCGATACTTTTATCATCCGGCCCTGGGAACTTTTCCCTTGGGAACTTTTCGATGTTGAACGACATATATTCGGGATTGTGGAAATTCGGGTAGAAACGGTATGTGCGGTCCTTTTTGAGAGCGAGCGGCCTGAATGTTATGGATGGGTTCGGCGCCGATGCTTTAATTTTGTCGGGATTGATATTTTTAGCTGACCCGGCGAAAATAGTGAACGATGCTTTGCCCATGTTTACAGCGTTCATTCTTATGACATACAGCCCCCTGTCAAGCGCAATATCCAGCCGGCCCCTCTCCGCGTCCGGCTGGGTGTAGCCTCGCGGGGCGGTTATAAAAAACTTGCTTATATGCCAGTCAAACGCCGCGTCCCCCCCCGGCACAACCGTATACGTCCCCGCCTCGTTAATCCACAAATACGAATTCGCTCTGCCGCGCATGGAAAAAACAAACTCCCTGCGCAGCGGGCTGGCCGCCGAGACGGTATCGGCTTTAAGCGCTACTATTGATGAATCTTTCATGTCAACCAGCAGGCCCGATGCCCCCACATTGCCGCCGCCGAATCCGGTATGAAGCGTGGTGAGCTGATACACCCCGTCTTCCGGCGGCGAGTAATTCCGAAAATCGACCTCCGAATCACCAATCACCGTGGTCATCCTGTATCTGCTGCCGGGTTTTCCGCATATATACAGCAGATCCGAAGAGGAGCTTGGCAACCCGATTACCGGAATAACCGCCCCGGTTCTTGAGATGTGCGCGGAGTCACGGTAGGAAAGCATTATATGATTCCGCATGAGCGTATAGCCCTCCACAACCAGTATCTCCCCGTCGAGGCTTTCGATAATGACATCCCTCGAAACGACGTAGCTGTTTCTCCCGCTGCTGCCGATTGACGCGGTTATCTGTTGATTGCGCTCAACTGGCGTGAGCATCCACTGCATATAAAGCGGCTCGCTGTCATCATCAACGGTATAGCGGTCCGCCTTTCCGTTGCCGTACACGGCTATAAGGTGTTTGCCGCGCTCCAACCGTTCATATATGCGCAGCCCGTTCAGAGGCTTTTGGGGGGCAGCAGCGTTTACAAACGCATCGTTGCCCTTCGTCTCCTTAACAAGCCACTCGCCGCCCCTGAAAACCGCCATTGAACTGAGATGCCGCCCCATTGCCTCTATGTAAACCAGCGTGTCGCGCGGTACGAATATCCACCAAAACTTCACCTCGCCGGAGGCAAGGGCCGCCGCCGTTTGTTTGAACGGTTCAAGGTACTCCGTTTTGGCAGCCTCTGCCCTGCTGTCCCTCAAATCTGCCGGCGCGCCGGCGGACGATTCGCCGGTACCTGAAATATCAGCGGGACTTACCGGCGCAAACCTGTCCACGGTAACATACACCTGCCCTTTTGCGTCCTCCGGCCCCGCCGTAAAAACCTTGTAGTACCCGGCCTCCAAAAATACCTCGACCTGCCCGTCGCTCTCCCCGGCCTGCCCGGCGCTTGCGAACGTCCCGCGCAGCTTGTCTACCACCTCTACAGACACCCCCTCGGCGCTTTTGGCTTTTACTATGTACCGCCCCCACCTGTTGACCTTGACAAGGTGCTCGCGGCGCCCCTTTGCGGAAACCTCGGAGGCGAATATGGGGTCCTGGGCGGCAGGCGCGGGCAGAACAAGCGGGAAAGCGAGCACAAGCATAAAGCAGGAGAGTATCAGCGGATACGGCGTTTTTTGTTTACGTTGGATAATTTTCATAAATATTTTATTTTCTCCTCTCAAAATATATATATTACTATATGGTAGGGCGGTGTGGGCGCTATTTTTGTGATATTTTTGCCTTAACAGGATATCAACACGCTGTCCACACGCAAATCACATTACAAACCTTAGCCTAAGCGATTGTGATACAACAAGATGAAGCATCACCACAGTATAACTGTCCGCCCTGCGGCCTCCGATGATCTTGAACAGATTTACGCACTGGAGCAGACCTGCAGCCAGAACCCGTGGTCCCGCGACGGCCTCGCCGAGGAGCTCTCCGGCGACGAGAGCACCTTCCTCCTGTTGCAGACGCCGGATGAGGGGCGTATTGTCGGCTTCGCCTGCGCCCACCTGGTCTGCGGCGAAATGCACATCCTTGACGTAGCCATACACCGTGACTACAGAAACGAGGGCCTCGGCGCGCTGCTTGTAACCCGCCTCCTCGCCGAGGCCGATGCCAAAGAGGCTGCCCGCGCCTGCCTCGAAGTACGGGCCTCTAACACAGCCGCCATACGCCTGTACGAAAAATGCGGTTTCATGCGGGACGGAATGAGAGATGGATACTACCAGGACGGCGAAGACGCGGTTCTGATGTCGAGCAAAAGTGTGCCGGTAATGAGACATTATTAAAACTGGTTTTGATTTGACACGGATGCGGGGAAACGGGGTCGCGGCAAACGTTTCGCTTACGGTGCCGGCGCTCCGAGGTCGACTCCGGGGAAGAGTTCCTGGACCTCGTCTAAGCTGCCGTACATGGACATACCGGGTATTCGGTGTATATTTATGGTTTTGAGCATTTCGCATACATAATTGGACGCGACAAGCCGTAGCGTCCGCCCCGTTCCCGGCAGTTTTTTCAGGTACTGAACCACAACGCCGATTTCGTTGGAATACATCACCGCCCCGCCGGCGAGCTCCAGTATGGTATCGCGGGAGCTCCCCGAGTCCGCCTCCGTAATCAGCGCATTCTTCAGGTTCTCCAGGTCGGAGATGGATTCCTGATTGTATTTGATGAGCAGGACTGTTTCCCGGTCAACTATCGTAAACGACATTCGGTACCCCCCCATCAAGGCCGGTTAAAAAATTAATGTCAATGTTGAGATTACCATAACCTGTCAATTAAGGAACAATCTCCACAATAATTATAGTACTACGCCCCCGATTTATCAACAGCGGCGGACTCTTTGCCCCTCTGCATCGAGCAGCTGCCGTGGTAGATCGCGCCCTCTTTGATCACGAGCTCCTTGGCATGCAGGTCGCCAATGACTACCGCCGACGTGTGCATCTCCACCCTGTCTTCTACGTACATATTCCCAACCACCTTGCCGAAGATGAAAGCGTTTTGCGCCTTGATCTCGGCCTCCACCACGCCCTTGTCGCCAACTGTAACCGACTCGGCCGTTTGGAGCTTACCCTTAAACAGCCCGTCTATGCGTATGCTGTGGGGTACATTGATGGTGCCTTCGAACACACTGCCCGAACCTATGATGTTCAGGAGTCCTTTGCCGTTCTTTTCCATTTGCCACTCTCCTTAATCAGAGTAAAAACATTTTTATTCAACGTAAACCTGTTAACAAATGTTATTGCCTGTGCGCCCCTATAAAGCTCATCGGATCCACATACTTACCGGCTTTAATCACCTCGTAGTGCAAGTGCGGCGCCGTTGAGCGGCCGGTATTGCCCACAAGCGCTATTGTCTGGCCTCTGTTTACCCTGTCACCGGGCAGCACCAGCACCTGCGAGCAGTGGCCGTAGCGCGTTACGAAACCGTTGTCGTGGCGAACCTCCACAATCAGGCCGAAATACTTGTCGGTGCTGACATCCTCAACCACGCCCTTCGCCGTAACTCTGATGGGCGAGCCGCTCGCTGCGGCGATATCCACACCATGATGCCCGTCGGCCGGGTCGCGCCTGAAATGCTTGGTTATCCAGCCGTCGACCGGCATGATGTTGGGTATCGACTCTATGTACTCGGGCGGTGCCGGCGTAGCGCGGCGCGCGGCCAAAGCTGGCGGTATAACCGGAGGCGGAGCCTTGACATCGGGGCGGTCGTCGGACGGGCGGTCGGCCTCCGTTTGAACCACCGGCTGGCCGGGCTTGCTTCTGTCGACAATAGACGCTCCCGGCGAAGCGGTGCCGGGCGCGGCGACAGGGACGGGCGCGCCGGCAATGTCGGTAACGCTCGCGAGGCGGTGCAGGTACGTGGTCAGGCTGTCTATGCTCGCTATCTTCTGCGACGATATCTCCAAATCCTTGCTGTGCTCCCGCAAACGCCGATTTTCCTGCCGCAAATCGTGCACTAACTGCAGTTTCAGCGATATCTCGCCCGTCTTGAACAGCAACACCAGCAGACCGGCGAATATCAGCACCATAGACATCACCGTCAGATACATGGTATAACGGTGTATCCTGAGGGTAAAGGGAGAACCTTGGCCCTCTGGGAAGAACATGAACGAGTAGTAGCTGTTTTTCTTATGCTTCTTCATAAAGTCAAAACCAAAAGATTAAAGTCAGTATCAATGTTAAAATCAGCAACCAATGCCGCAAAATCAACCCCAAAATCCGTCAGGCTATCGACACGTCATCAAGCACTGTTTCGTTCAACAGCAGGTCAAATATCCTCACAAGGTCGCTCTCACTAAAATAATCAATTTCCACGCGCCCTTTATCATCTCCCGTAACTTTTAATTTTACGGACGTTCCGAACTTGTACTGCAGCCGCTCCAATTGGTGGACAATATTCGCGTCCTGAAGCTGATATTGCGGTTTTGGCGCGGATTTTGACGGTTTTTTCGCCTTATCCAGCTGGGCTATATACTCTACATCCCTAACTGTCAACTTGTCCTCCAAAACCTTGCGCGCCGCCTCCAACTGCGCCTCCGCGCCCTCCACCGCCAGTATCGCCCTGGCGTGACCGGAGCTTATTTCGTTCTTCCGCACCATCTGCAGGATCTCGTCGGGCAGGTTCAGAAGGCGCATGCTGTTCGTTATGACCGCCCTGCTTTTGCCCACCTGCGCCGCCAGTTCCTCGTGCGTGTAGCTGAATTCCTGTATCAGCTTCTGGTAGGCGGCGGCCTTCTCAATCTCGTTGAGTTCCTCGCGCTGGATGTTCTCAACAAGCGCAAGTTCGAGCATCTCCTTATCCGTAACCTGCGTTTTTACGATACACGGAACGCTGTCCCTCTTGAGATGCCTGTGGGCGCGGAAACGGCGCTCGCCGGAGATTATCTCGTAGCGGTCGCCCTTCTTGCGCAGAACCACCGGCTGGAGCAGGCCCTGATTTTGAATACTTGCCGCCAGGCCGGCTATCTCCTCCTCGTCGAAATCTACGCGCGGCTGATACGGGTTGGGGTCTATAGCGTTTATATCTACGAGCTGCACATCGCCGCTGCCGGCCCCGTCGCCCTGCTCCCCGTCCTCGGAGATGGTCGGGATGAGGGTAGAGAGACCACGGCCCAGCACGGGCTTGCGTTTTGAACCGCTTTTAGGCAGGTTGTTCATTTTGCATCACTTCCTTTGCCAGCTCTAAGTAATTTCTGGCTCCCAGCGACATTATGTCGTGGAAGATAATCGGCTTGCCGAACGACGGCGATTCGCTCAGTTTGACGTTACGCGAGATCATTACGTCAAACACCCTGCCCGAAAAACACGACCGCACCTCGGAGGCCACCTCGCGCGACAGGTTGAGCCTGCCGTCGTACATCGTGAGCAGCGCCCCCTCAATCGCCAAGCCGGGGTTGAGGTTCTTCTGAACCAGATGTACGGTATTCATAAGCTCCGCCAGCCCCTCAAGCGCGAAGTACTCGCACTGGATGGGGATAAGCACCGACGTCGCGGCCGTGAGCACATTCACGGTAAGGAGCCCAAGCGACGGCGGCGAGTCTATTATTATGTAGTCATAATCATTCTCTACCGCTTTCAGCGCCGAGCGGATTTTCTTCTCCCGCGCCATCGTGTTGATGAGCTCAATCTCCGCAGCGGCCAAATCGGGCGTAGCGGGCGCAATATCCAAAAACTTCATAAACTCAGCGGTAACGCGGATATCGCGGATACCGGCCGGAGCACCGTTAAGCTCGCGCTCTGTAATAACCTCGTACATCGACAGGTTGATGTCGTCCTTATAAATACCTATACCCATGGTGGCGTTCGACTGCGGGTCCATATCGACGATCAGCGAGCGGCGCTCGGCGGCCGCGAGGCACGCGGCAAGATTGACGGCTGTGGTAGTCTTGCCCACCCCGCCCTTCTGGTTGCACACCGCGATGATTTTTGCCATTGCCGACCACCTCTTCCCGCATTTCGCTTTTTTGCCGATACCCGCCGGTATCCGCCTGCCTGTACATTGATAACTTATTGCCGGGACTAACCATCGCCCGCTTCGCCGTTGACACGCGGCACACACAATGCACAAGTTATCAACATCCGTGTGTGGATAATGTTCACAACCCCATTACCCCCTAAATACCCCTATTTTCAACGTTTTATAGCGTTATAGCATCTTTTTGGCACCGATATCATAGTATACAATATACAGTTTTCCACATTACCACCCCTGTATGAACAACATCCTCAGGCTAATTGCCGGACAATCCGCAGAGCGCTCTGGCGCCTGTCAGACAAACTCCAGCGACACCAAACTCAGCCCCCGCACAAGGCTGCCCAAATCATACTGCGCTATCTCGCGGATCTTTATCCCGTCCTTGTCCTTGTTGGACGTTATGGCCTCAAGCTCCGCGGCAAACTGCTTCGTCTTGTACGTATACATATGGCCGTCATTCGTCAAAAAAGGCCTCGCGAGCTGTGCGAACTTTTGCAGAGTGCCGATACCGCGGCTTATCACGTAATCGACCTTTTTTTCCGGTTTTACGCTCTCCGCCCTGTCCGAATACACCTTCACGTTATCAAGCCCCAGCTCCGCCTTTACCCCCTCCAGAAACTCCGCCTTCTTCTTGCACGACTCAACCAGCATAAACGACAGATCCGGCCTGAAGAGCCTGATCGGGATCGACGGGAACCCGCCGCCCGAACCTATATCGAGCACAGTCGCCCCCTTCTTGAACCCGAACAGCAGCAAAGGCTGCAGCGAGTCGCAGAAGTGGCGCTGAAACAGGTGCGCGTCGTCACCCATATCGGGCAGCAGTTCCGCGGCGGCGTTATCCCTCAGCACAAGGCTCAGGTACGCCACGATCAAATCCCTCTGCTCCGGCTCCGGCGACAACCCAAGGCGCCCCAGCATCTTTGACTCGTAACGCTGCCTGGCGAGCGCCATAAAGGGGTCTGTCGGTTCACTCATACCATGCAATCCTGCTGTTTCACGTGAAACTGATTCTGTTGCCATCCCGATGCCGTTATCGACACCCATAAAGCGGTTCGCGCCGGTAAACCAACCGAACGGCATACCGCTACCCGCTTATTATAGTATTACCGCCGCGCCGATTTCAACAAGTACATCGCTAAAACCGATACGTCCGCCGGAGTCACCCCGCCGATGCGCGACGCCTGGCCCAAAGTGGCGGGGCAAATCCTCTTCAGCTTCTGCCGCGACTCCGTGAGCAGGCCCGGAACACCGTCGTACGAGAACCCGTCGGGTATCTTCGCCTCCTCGTAACGGCGGAGCCTGTCGACCTCCTTCTGCTGCTTCTTGACAAACCCTTCGTACTTTATATCAGACTCAACACCGAGCGTCAAATGGCGGTCAAGGGCAGTATCCGGGGCGGACGGCGGGACGCCGCCGCTGCAATCCGTATCGGCGGATACCGGTACGTCCGCATTCTCAGGGATACCAGCCGGACACTCGCAAACTTCAGCGATATCGCCGGTGCCGCCAAAACCTTCAAATCCTTTCCCAACGGCCTCAAGCCCCCGCAAAAGCCACTCTATCCCTATTTCAGGACGCCTCAAAAGGTCAGACGCGCTCTCCGTCTGCGAAAGGGCCCTGCCGTTTGAGGGCGGTGCCGCAAGCGGGTCCTGCGATCCGGATACCGAATGGCTGCCACCCGTACCTGCCCCCCCCGCTATCCTCCCGTACTCCTCCGGCGTAACCTTAACCCCGCCAAGCCACTCCGCAACCCCCCGCTTCCTGTCCCAAAACCGCCGGCGCTCGTCATACTGCCCGTCCGTTATCGTCCCTAACCTGTGCCCAATCGGCATCAGCCTTTCATCGCAATTATCCTGCCGCAGCAGCAGCCGGTACTCCGCCCGCGAGGTGAACATCCTGTACGGCTCCTCCGTACCCTTAGTAACCAGATCATCAATCAGCACCCCGATGTAGGATGTATCCCTGCCCAACACAACCGGCTCCTCCCCGCGCAGCCCCAGCGTAGCGTTGATCCCCGCCACAAGCCCCTGGCACGCCGCCTCCTCGTACCCCGAACTGCCGTTCACCTGTCCGGCGAAGAAGAGCCCCCGCACCGCCCGCGACTCAAGCGTCGGGCGCAACTGAAGCGGGGAGAAGTAGTCGTACTCTATCCCGTAGCCGGGGCGCATGATCCGCGCGCCCTCCAAGCCGGACACGCTTTTGACCATCTCCTCCTGAACATCGCAGGGGAGCTCAGTAAACAGGCCGTTGGCGTAGAGTTCGTGACTGTCAAGGCTTTCAGGCTCTAAATATAGTGTATGTCCATCGCGTTCTCCAAATCTTACCACCTTTTCTTCTATGGAGGGGCAGTAGCGGGGCCCGGCAATCTGGGCGCCCTCCGTGTGCAGCGGCGATTTCTCCATGTGCCGCAATATGCGCTGATGCGTGTTTACATTGGTTCTGGCGGCCCAGCAGACGATTTTGTTGCTCAATTTGCCCTTAGTGAAGAACGAGAACGGCCAGGGGTCTGCGTCCCCGCGCTGGGCGGCGAGTTTGGCGTAGTCGACGGTGCGCCCGTCTATCCGCGGCGGCGTGCAGGTCCGCAGGCGCCCGGACGTTATCCCCAGAGCGCGTATGCTCTCCGTGAGCATAAGCGACGGCGGTTCCCCAGCGCGCCCGCCGGAGCGGGAGTTTGGACCAACGTGCATAACGCCGTTAAGGAAGGTACCGGCAGCCAAAACCACCGCTTTTGTATCGACCCTTTCGCCGTTATCCAATGTTATGGAGGTAACTTTGCCTCCGGAGACGTTTATCCCGGTGACCATAGCCTGCAGGATGGCGAGGTTTGGGCGGTTCTCAAGCGCCCGGCGCGCCAGATTCCTATACATCACCCTGTCGGCCTGCGCCCGTGGGCCCCAAACGGCGCTCCCCTTGCTGGCGTTCAGCATCCGGAATTGGATGCCGGCCTTATCAATCAGGGAGGCCATAAGCCCGCCCAGCGCGTCTATCTCCCTGACGAGGTTCCCCTTGGCAATGCCGCCTATTGCGGGGTTGCAGGACATTTGGCCTATGAGGTCGGCATGGTTAGTAACGAGCAGCACGGACGCGCCCATCTTCGCGGCGATGTTGGCGGCCTCAATGCCGGCGTGGCCGGCGCCTATTACTGTCAGGTCGAAGGGTGTCATTGGCATAAAATAATATTTGGAAAGAACGATTTTGATTTTTAAATAAAAAGCCGATGTTTCACGTGAAACACCGGCACTGATAATCCCCATATTTTTTACTTATTTTCCCAAATGACCGTCATCAAATAACTCCGCAGCTATCTGGCCGCCTATCTTTGCCCCCCACTGCTGGCCTATCATCATCGCTTCAGCCATAATTTGCGGGGCGACTTTAACCGATTTTTGGCCTACAGGCGATTGATAGAATTTTATCAACTGCTTTATTTCATCATGGGTGTAGTACTTTTCATATACGGGGATACAGAGTTGTATCATCTCATTTGTATCCACGCTCTTTCTGAATTTATCCCAATACGCATCCGGCAGCGTTTTGGTGACGACACGCCCTTTCATTTGCGCTATCATCATGTCCATCATCTGCTCCGCCAGTTTATCCACTCCGGATACCTTCATAAATTTAATGACGTCGTCCCTCTTCGCCTGGTTCTTAGACTGCGCGAAGGTACCAAAAGCCCCGCCCGCCCCAAGCACAAAAACAAGCACCACAACAAGCTTTTTCATAACACACCCCTCCTGTTACCCATCTGTCGACGAGTTGTTGATAAAAATGTAAGCTGCCGTAAACCCGGTTTTCACGAAATCCGGCAGCGCCGGTTGAATAGAAAATAGTACATACGAACGGCGTATGTCAATAGTTTTCATGTATTTATTGACGACACGATTATAGGCCACACAATTAAATATTATACCCGCACCCGGCGAGTTGTGCATCATCAACATAATTATCCCCCCGTAGGCGGCATTGCCCACATTTTCGCTACTGCGAGCATCTCCCGTAAATAGTTGACGGGTATGGAGTACCACTCTATTGGCGCTCCGATATGATTTGCAGAAATCCCCGCATACCGGGCAAGCCTTGACGCCCTGTAAATATGGAAATCGCTGGTGATCAACACGCCGGAGAAACCTTGCGGGAAATAGGGGGTTAATACATCACGCGCAAAAGAGAGGTTTTCATAAGTAGAGGTCGATTTTTCCTCTTTGATGATCTTTTCAAGCGGGACACCTCTAACTGCCAAATAACGCTCCATAGCCAGTGCCTCGGTAATGTCTTCCTGAAAACCCTGGCCGCCGCAAACTGCGATAACCGCGCCGGGATTCTTGCCGTAGTATTCAACCGCCTTGTCCAACCGCCTCGCAAGCGTACGGCCGACTTCCTCGCCGCGTATTGCCGCCCCCAGGACAATAACGGCATCCTCATTGTATTCGGCATTGTCATACTTGCCGTAAACAGCGAGAAAGACCGCAAAAACCAGCGCTATTGCGCATATAGCGCCAACAATTATATGCCCAACCTTTGGAACCCTCTTAAAATAAAAGGCATAAAGGATTATCGCCGCGGCAACAAACCCCTGCAGCACCATCCCCAAAGTAAAGTTTGACGTAAAGAGTACAATTACCGCATTAATCAGTATTAATACACCGATTATAAGTGCCGCATATTTCATTTTACAAACCTTCGATTGAGATGGCCTACTTTTTCCCCACGCGTTTAAGGGCGGTCTCATTTATCGGCTCCCCCAATTACCGCTATCCCATTGATTTTAATGTTTCACGTGAAACATCAATCCCATACAAACAGCGCCCCTACCCCGCGGTAAAGCCCGTAAAATACCCAGCCGAGGGGGCCTAATGTCGTTTTTTCCCTGAAACTTACGGTAATTATTGAAAAGGCAACGCTTTGCTCCGAATGCCTTATTCTCCCCTCCAATACCTCTATCTCCGAGCTTATGCGCTCTAACTCCTTTTCTATGCTTAAAATATCGGAAATAGCCTCCGCCCGCTCAAGCAACGCCAGGTACCTGTCACGCACACGCTTCAGGTTGTTCATTCGGGCTGTGTTGTCCCGGTACTGGTCCGTAATATCGGTACCCCTTTTTGTCTCGTACTCAACTTTGCCGAGCGTCCGCGCGTAGGCTGCGAATCTGTCCATGTTTTCAACCGGTATCCGCGCCGTAACGGAGCGGTCTCTTTCGCCGACGATAAACCCTCTATTGGTTATTACTTGGGCAATAAGGGCCTTTTTGGTCTCATCCGTATTTTTTACGACCAAATCCTGCGTCAGCGAATAGGTCATCATCCTGCCGGCGTTCCACGTCTCTGCTTGCCCCCGGATTTGAGAGGGCGCGGAGGCAGACAGCGCCCGGGAACGATCCAACATCGGCTCCGAATGAGACGGGATATCGGGAGGAGCCTCAAAAGCGTAGTCGGCTTTCGTATTCGGCGCTTTGTTGGCGGCACAGGAAAACAGCGCCGTTGATAGTAAAACCATTAAAAAACACTTCATTTTGGCTGCCGGCCGCATAATATTTTCCCCTGAAAAAGCGTTATAGGCGTCATTTATATCAATATACAATAAAATTTCGCGGATTACAAGGATATTTCTGCGGATTTCTAATCTCCGAATTATCCGCAATTTATATGTAACATCCCCCGCGCGGGCAGGGTCTAATTTCTATAACAGATAGCCGGCTAACTTTTTGATGGAGGATGTATTATGACGAAAATATGCGCCATTTGCACAATTGCACTCGCCCTCGCGCTCTCCGCGCCGGTAAGCGGCCGCCACAGGCACCACGCCGCCCCATCCGGCGTAACCATCAGCATTATCGACGCAGCCTTCGCCTCCGCGTGGTTCACGCCGCCGTTTTTAGACTCCCGGCACACCTACACCATAATAGTGGATATCCACGGCAACGACCTCTACTATAACTGCAGCGGCGTGCATATTGGCAGCGTGAGGCGGGATATACATGGTAACATATTGTATTATAACGGGAACGGCATAATTATCGGCCGGGTGGCGATAGATATTTTCGGCAATATCGTGTACTACGACGGGATCGGCAGGTGCACCGGCACCGTGAGAAGGGATAACCGCGGATATATCTGGCGCTTCGACGGGAACGGCAGGAATATAGGCAGGGCGGAGAGCTATATGCGCAGCGGGCACGCCGGCAATGTCCGGTATCAGGATAATAACAGCAGAAACAGCGCCGCTTTCGGTTCGAGAAAAGATATCCACAAAAACGACGTAACCCACAGCAATAACAACAACATAAGCACAGTAAGCCAGAGGAAAGGCGCACAGGCCGCCAGCGTCCGGCAAAATGATAATAACCCTATAAATACAAATAACTTACGGAGAGAGTCCGGCAGAAACGGCCGGATCAGCGAGGCCAACGAAACGAGAGATATTAACACTATCCACAGCAGGCCCCATGAGGCCAGCGGGTTCAGGGACGTCAGGGATAACGGGAAAATTCGCGGGAACCGCGGGGGGACAATGGACACCCGCGGCAATAACGGCAGGGGGCAGGAAGCCCGTAATAATAGCGTGGTTTACGAGGCCGGAAATGCAAAAGAGGTCCGCAGCGGCAACCATCGCGGGGAGAGCGATACAAGGGAATCCCGCAGAAACAGCAGGTCTTATGAGGATAATACCCGCAGTTCCGGCAATGGGAGGGCGCATGAGATTAGCGGCGGACCGAAAGGGTTCCACAGCAACAACGGTAACGACAGGCCTCGCGATGACGGCCGGCGGCACGACCGGCCAAGGTCAAGATAGCGCCGGTTACTACTTGCCTATGCAGAACTTTTCGAAGATCCCGTCAAGGATTTCGTCCCCGGCAACGCAGCCCAAAAACTCATCAAGGCGGCCCAGCGCCGCCTTCAAATAATGGGCCGACACCTCCTCACGGTCAAAGTTATTAACACAGTCCCGCAGGTCGGTTATCATTGAGGCTACGATATCGCTATGCCTTTGGTTTACAATGATTTCGGGGACGGGAATCTCCCCCGTTACGGTGTGGATAACTGCGCTGATAACATCGAATAGGTTATCCACATTGATTTTTTCCGTCAGGCTTGCTTCTACGCATTTAATGGAGTTATCCTTGCAAAACTGTATTTTTTCCGGTGACGATGTGACGTCTATCTTGTTGATTATCAGGAGGATATTGTTGTTTACCCGGCATTGCGGGCGATTTGGGGCGGCCGCCCCGGCAGCGATAAGTGGGGCCGCGATATTATCCACATTGATGTTATCCACATTGGGATTGTTCGTATCGATGTTATCAACATTAGCATGATTGTACCTGTTGGAGTTATCCACACTGTTGATAACTTCAAGTATGCTTTGACGCTCCTCATCCCCCAGAGGCTCCGCCGCCGATGTAACCCAAATGACTATGTGGGCGCCCCTCACCGCCGACATTGTCCTCTCAATCCCCTGCTTTTCAACAATATCCGACGTCCGGCGGATTCCCGCGCTGTCGAACAGTTTGACCGAAACGCCCTCAAAAGTTATCCGCTCCGAGACAATATCCCTCGTAGTGCCCGGCGTATCGTGGACTATCGAGCGGTCGTATCCGAGTATCTCGTTGAAAAGGCTGGATTTGCCGGCGTTGGCCGGGCCGGCGAGGGCAATGTTTATGCCTTCGTCAAACGCCTTGACCCTCTCCCCGCGGCGCAGCTCCTCCTCCAATTCCGCGATGATTGTGGATAACTCCACCCTGTTTGCGGATATCTGACCCAGCGTTGATTCCGCCACATCGTCATCCCCGCCGAACTCTATCCGGCTCTCGACGTCGGATAATATGTTAATAACTCTGCGCTTCAGGATTTCCAAAGACTCTAACTGCTTGCCCTGATACGCCAGCTGTGCGGACTGCAGGCGCATCCCGGTCTGGCTCTCTATCAGCCCGGCAATGCTCTCCGCCTTGAGCAGGCAGATTTTTCCATTAACGAAAGCCCGGCGCGAAAACTCACCCCGTGCGGCGGGGCGGGCGCCGTTTTTGAACAGCCGGTCCAGAATCCGGCCGGTGATGGCCGTCCCGCCGTGGCAAAAAATCTCGACCATCTCCTCACCGGTGAACGAGCGCGGGGCGTCGTATTTTATGGCGGTTACCTCATCGATGATATTCGGGGGAATGTTGGACGGCGGGCGGCCGGGAACATTCACCCCCGCAAAATTTGTAATGTTAATATCTTCCGTGGGCGGGCTACCGCTGGGCGGCCCCGCAATGATCTCAGGCGAATTGTTGATAACCGGCGGTGACTGGCGTGCGGAGGGCAGTTTTGGGCAATTTTGGACAAAATGGCCATTATTGCCCGGATTTTGGCGATTTCGGCCGATTTTTCCATCGTCTCCAATTTCGCCGTAACTGCTGTAATTACAATCACTTAATACAGTATAGAGTCCGATTCTACGCGCTAATTCTTTTTTGAACCGCCTACCCTCCAGGATAATTGCTGAAAAAACGCTCTGGGAGCCCTCTCCGGTGAGGCGGATTACCGCCAAAGCTCCCCGGCCCGGAGGGGTTGAGAGCGCCGCTATCGGATGAGTGGAAGTGTCCATATGTGATTACTTCTTCCGCTTACCGCCTTTGTTCTTCATGGGCGCTTTGTGGCGCCTGGCGGTTGCGGCGCCGGATGAGTGTGTTGACGCCGCCGCAGCCGCGCCTCCGCCGACCGTCGCCACCGTCCCGTCCGGCCTCGTAATTTTCGGCGGCAGCCACTTCTGCTGCGCGAGGCTCAGCGCGCTCGACATCGTCCAGTAAAAGACCACGCCCGCAGGGAAGCTGTTAAACATAACAAGCATTATTGGCGGCATTATATAGACTATAGCTTTTTGGTTCGGGTCCTGTATCACGGCCTTCTGCTGGAAGAACGTGAGCGCCGCCATGATTATGGGCATCAGCGCGACATTGTTGCCGTAGAGGGGCAGCGAGAACGGGAGGTAAAAGAGCGCCTCCGGTTTGGAGAGGTCGCCGACCCACGGGAGCAAAAATGACGTCGCGCCCACCATCTCAATCGCCTTCCTGAGCACAATAAAGAGCGCGATAAAAATCGGCATCTGCAAAAACATCGGCAGGCAGCCGGGGTTGAACGGGTTGACGCCCTCCGACTTGTAAAGCGCCATCATCTCCTCGTTCATCTTCTGCGGGCTGCTCTTGTACTTCTCGCGCAGCTTCATGAGCTTGGGCTGCAGGTCTTTCATGCGCAGCATCGATTTCGCGCTGCTCTGCGTCATCGGGAACGTTATCAGCTTGCACAGAAGCGTAAGCAGAAAAATCGCAACGCCGTAATCGCTTACGAGGCTGTAGAAAAATAGGAGCGTCCACAAAACGATCTCGGCCAGGGGCGGAAACCAGGAATCGGCCCAAAAAATGTGGCGCGCCCAGCTTAACACGGGGAAAAGCGATTTCTCAAATTTTAACTTGTGCTGCGCCAGTTCCCTTATGCCGTTGGGGCCGGCGTATATCCAGTCGTTGACCTCGTTAGCTGCGGCCTGAGCCTGATAATATATTGAGTAGTCTATCACCTGCTCCTTGGCAGACTGACTGCGCCCAACGTTGCGCCCCTCAATCCTTAAATCCGCGTCCGACAATTCCTGCGCAACGAGCGCGATAAAGAAGTTCTTCGAACTCATGCCGACCCAGCGGAACATGCCGGACGGCTCCTCCGCGCCCTTTTTCGTCATCTCCAAATGCAGCGCGGTCTTGCCGTCGGAGTAGTGCGCCCGGCGGCGGTCCATCATCTGGCCAAACGGCAAATCCTCCCCAACGTTCGGCTCCTCAATGCCGCCGGTCCAGCCCGTGGTAATCTTGCGCCCAATAATATTTTTGCCGCGTACTGTGTAGCCGATCCTGTAAGTATCATCAACAAACGTGAAAACTTTCTGTATGGCCTGGCCGTCCGACGATACCGCCTCAAGCACAAGCTCATAGCCGTCATCGCCGACCGTAACTATTTTGCGGGAAAGACTGCGTGCATCCGCAATACCGCTGTTATCCGCCCCGTCAACACTGTCTGTCGCAACATCACCATTGGTATTGACAGCGGCAACATTACTGCCTATATCGCTAACCACATTAAAGAATGTCTCATCAAAAGACTCATCATTAATTTTAAGCTGCGCCCCGCCAACGCTCCCCTGTGGGACCATATCTATCAATTCGCCCTTGCGCGGGCCGGCGGCGTAGGAGTAATCCTTTATAATAAGCGACACGATGCGCGCGCCCTTAGTGCTGACCGCAGCAATGATCCTGTTTGTCTCTACGAAAACGGTATCCTCAACAACCCGCGAAGCCTGCGCGGAAGTGTCAACAATACTGTCCGGCCCAGATGCGGCGGATAAGCTGTCCCCACCCGCAGCCGACAACGCTTGCCCACCCGGGGCAGCGCTTTTCGCCTCTCCCCCGGCCTGCGGCTGGCCCGATTCGGACGGCGCCGGCGCGGGGCGCTGCGGCTGGTTGTATGTAGGCACCGGCTTCTTGAGGATAGTCCCGTACCAGAAGTCATTCCACATCGACGAGCTGAAAAAAATCACCACGACGACCATCAACGCAAAAGCGAGCAACGTATTCTTGTTCACCTGGAAATACCTTTCATAATTTCTGAACCTTTATAACAGGATCGTAACCGCCCTTAGAGAACGGGTTACATCTCAGAACCCTCCACACAATCTTTATTACCGCGATATGCGGCGGCAGCATCCTCACGGCATCCCCGGCGTAGCGCGCGCAGGAAGGCTCGAATCTGCACGCCGCCCCGTGCATCAGAAAGAGCGTCTTAAAGCTCTGGATCAGCGCGTAAACCGAAGAGCCTATGCAGTCCCTGAGCGGGCTGATGCCGCTCACCCCTGAGGCGCAGCCGCGTACTCTTTTTTTACGGTTTCCTGCCATTTATTGAAATAGCCCCCCTGCTCGTTACCGTCCCAAAAAAGGCCTGTCCTGCTCCGGGGTTTGATAAGGATGTCTAAAAAAGGCGGGTTGTTCTCGATATTGCAGCGGTACGCCTCCCTGAGCACCCTCTTTACCCTGTTGCGCTCGACCGCGTTTCCGATCCTTTTGGACACAATTACGCCAAATCTGTTGTGCCCAAGCCCATTTTGCCCGTAAATAAGGACAAAAGCCGGACACTCCCACCGCCGCCCCTCTCGGAACAACCGGGATATCTCGCCCCTCTTCTTAATCTTATGAACCCTGCCGAACCGCAAAACCGCAGCCACGCGGAATTACAGGAAATCCGACACGGTCAGGCGCTTGCGCCCCTTCGCCCGCCGGGAACTAAGCACCTTGCGGCCGTTGGCGGTAGACATCCGGGCCCGAAACCCATGCTTGTTAGCCCTCTTGCGATTGGAAGGCTGAAACGTACGCTTCATGATACAACTCCTTAATGTACATTTTTTCCAAAATACCCTATAACGTAGAGAATATACATTATTGTATTGATGAAAATCAATAAAAAAGAAAAAAATATTGCGGACAGGTAGCCGCAGGGGGGTACAGATTGACTTTATAGTGATAACTTCATATATTTTTGATATCTAAGTATCACATCAGGGAATACCAACTGATCCGATACCTGCCGGCACCACCTGCTTCATCATTCCCTTGTAACAACAAATTTAACATCAGCTCCTTCTGCCTTTATTTTGTCAGCAATAATTGGAATGTACCACTTCTTAGCCACTTGTGCTATAAATTCAATCAAATTAATTTCCATTACATAATATCCTGCAGAAAACTGTTGCAGGCTTGTATTAGCAGGTATAACATGGTGCCCTTCTGCTCCGTGCGCCAAACACCATTTTTTAACTTGTTTATTATCAAGACATTATCTTCAAAATAATATATATAAATCAAATTAAAATTAGCCAAAATAAACACACATACTAATATCATATAAATAAAATATGATATATTTTAAAAAACTCCTACCCTTTAATTGTATTATCCAATACGCCGAAATATCAATATATTTCATAAATTTTTTGTTAAAACGCCATTTTTACTGTTTTATGAGCATATTTTCGGCATTCAGCTTCAATTTAAGTTTTTATGTAAGTTATTGTTGATTTTTTTTAAAGCATAATCTATATTCTTATAACTATGCAAACCGACAGGCCGCATTCACGGCTGAACAAGTCCTATACCTTCGAAAAGTTCATAGTGGGCCCGAACAGCAAGTTCGCCCACGGCGCCGCCATGGCCGTAGCCGAGTCTCCGGGGCGGACGCGGTTCAATCCGCTGTTGGTATACGGCGGGGTTGGGTTGGGGAAAACGCACCTTATCCAGTCCATAGGCAACTATGTGATGGAAACAATCGAGGGGAGTATAGTCACTTATATGTCTTCCGACGAATTCCACGTAAATTACATAGAATCCCTCAAAACGAACACAGTTCAGAGCTTTACAACTCAAATTCGGGCAAGCGACGTATTGCTTATAGACGATGTTCAGTCCTTTGCCGGCCATGAGGGGACACAGGAGGTCTTTTTCCATATATTTAATACGCTCTACCAGAACGGCAAGCAGATAGTCCTTGCTTCCGACCGTCCCCCCGTAGACCTGAAGGGGCTTGAGGAGCGGCTGATTTCGCGGTTTCAGAGCGGATTATCTGTGGATATCCAGCCGCCCGACCTCGAAACGCGCGTAGCCATCCTAAACAAGAAGGCGGAGGACGAAAACCTGAGCCTTTCGTCGGAAATATTGAATTACATCGCCGAAAACGTATCGGCCAACATACGGGAGATTGAGGGGGCGGTAATAAAGCTGCTCTCCCACGCCTCGGTTAATCACAGCGATATTACGCTGGATCTGGCAAAAACCGTGCTTAAGGACAATATAAAGACCGAAAAAACAAGGATTTCCATAGACCATATAATAGAGAAGACGGCCGCGTACTATAATATACCGGTCAATAATATACTCGAAAAGAACAAGCGCAAGGAGGTGGCGTTCTGCCGGCAGGTAGCCATGTACATATCCAAGCAGATGACTAACCACACCCTGAAGTCTATAGGCATGTACTTTAACGGCCGGGATCACAGCACGGTTCTGCACGCCGTACAGCTCATAGAGAACCTGATAAAGAAGGACGGAACCGCGGCACGGAATATTGAGCATATTATTTCTTCATTAAAATAGTGGCGCAGGGCGGTGGAATATATTATTTTATAGTATCCACAATATTTGAACAAACGGCTGTTAAAATATTGTAGGTTATGTGTTGATAAGCATTAAATTTGAGTTATTAACATAATTACAATCATCGGCAAAAAAACATGTGACAGTTTATAGACAGTGTTAAGTTGATGATTTTAAATAAGATACTGAGTTATAGACGCTTATCAACACCCTTATTATTACTATTAGTTATTTAAATAACTTAATTATAAAAAGATGTTGGTATATGTAGTGAAAAATTGAAAAAACAGGGGTGTAAACATCTTAACTTATTGATTAACAAACAGTTACAATATAAACTATTGATGGGATGGTGAAATATGTCGGTATTAATTCAAAAGAAGGATTTGTGTGAGGCGATGCAGAAGGCCATTCCGGTCGTCCCTAACAAAACCGCGCTGCTCATACTCTCCAACTTCAAGCTGTCTTACTCCGATTCCGAGCTGGAGATAATGGCTACAGACGCCGACCACTCTTTGCGGGTGACGGCGCCGGCTTCGGGTGACGGTAATCTGGAGATAACGGTAAACGCCCGAAAGATCCTCGATCAGGTAAAGGAGCTGCCGGAGGGTGAGCTTAAGCTCTATTTGGACGGGCTTGTGCTTATTATGGAGACCGAGAGGGGTCTTTATAAGATAGCCGGAGCGGCGCCGGACGATTTTCCAGGAATTCCGACCGTTGAAAACGGCGTGGAGCTGGATATGGGTATTTTCGCCCTGCGGGACATGATACAGAAAAGCGCGTTTGCCGTGGCCAAAGACGAAACCCGCATTTTCCTGTCGGGGGTTTTGTGGGAACTGTCGTCTGATAAGGCCGGCATGGTGGCTACCGACGGACACAGGCTTGGGTACTCGTTTATAGGCATGAACCTTCCCGTAAATGACACAATAAGCAAAATCGTTTCCCACAAAAGTGTGCAAATGCTTCTGAGGATCACCGATGCCAAGAGTCAGGATGAGCAGTTGAAGGTGGTTATAGGCGACAAGTACGTATCGTTTTCCACGCAGGCGTTTACGATGGTGTCGAGGCTTGTAGAGGGGCAGTACCCGGACTACAACAAGGTTATCCCGAAAAACAACCCCAAAATAGTCATAGCTGACCGTGTAGCGCTGCTTGACGTCGTCCGCAGGGTTGCCGTTTTGGCGAGCCAGAAGAGCCACCTTATCCATCTCCGTTTCAAGGAGGGGGCTATGGAGGCCACGGTGATGAACAGGGAGATCGGCGGTGAGGCGCGGGAAGTCATAGACGTCCAGTATACCGGCGAAGAGCACCTGATGGGCATAAATGGCCAGTTCCTTAGCGAGGTTCTTGGCATTGTGGGTACCAAAAACGTCCGTTTGGAGATGAATACGCAAATAAGCGCCTGTCTGATTTTTCCGGAGTACAACGACGAAAAAGATAAAATAAGCGACGATCTGTTTTTGCTGATGCCGCTTCGAATAATGGACGACATATAATAATGTGGGGGGCCGGGAAGTGATAAAATTACCGTTAGCCGGTCCCTTTTTTGCTGTTGTACTGGTGGTATTATCAACGGCTGCGGCTGTGTTTGCCCGCCCGTTTGCCCGGCAGTACAACCGGCTTGGCGCGCCTTTTGCCGTTTTTTACGACCCGTCGCTGCTCGGCAGCAACCCAGGCTATACGCTTGGGTTCGACATGAGGACGGACAGCGCCGGCTATGATGTCCGCGGGGCGCTTATCATACCTGTAAGCAGGGTTATGACGCGCGGGGAGTTTCTCCGTGAAAATACCGGCACAAACAGGCATTTCAGGTACGCCAACCAGTCTTACCGGTCGAGTAAAAGCGCGGTTTCGGTGGGCGGCATATATTCGGGGCCGGACAATTATCAGATAAGCGCCGGCCTTGTAGCGCCGGTTTACTTAGTTCAGTCGGGAGTGTCGTTTGACGTCAATTACAGGGGAAACGAGCCTGTAGGCGGCGTAAACGCGGCGTTCAGTATGGATATGCCCGGAATTATGAGAAACCGGATGCTGTACCTCGGTTTTAATAATCTGGTGGTAAGCGACCGGGACGGCGCTAACGATCTGAATATCGCGGTGGGCACCGCCGGGATGTTGATGTCGGAGCCCTGGACGGTTTTTACGCCGTACGACCTCTCCCTTGTCAGTTACATAAAAGGCGGTATCGTACGTCTTGTGGAGGGAACGGCGTGCATAAACCTTGATTTGACCATGCTGCGCACCTCCGGGGACAACTTCGGCCAGCTGCCGGCCGGCGCGGTGGGGTACACCATGTCCCGGAAGAGGGGCGGGGAGACGAGCCACCGGTTTTTCGTAAATTTTGGTATTACGTTCGTTAACAGAGCCTCCTCAGCCGCAGTTTTGGGCGGTTACGGGTGGAGTAAGGGGCTTGACGACAAGAACGCGGCTATTTTCTACAGCTCGTTTGGGCGCAGCGAAGCTGTGCTGGCGGAGAGCGATATGCAGGCGGAGCTCTCTTGCCGCGACGCCGGCGGCGGGAAATATCTCTTTTCGCTCGGTTCGGCCGGCCCGCACGTCAAATCGTGGGTTTTGCGCATTGAAGACCCGCGCGGCGGCAGCGTAACGACGTTTTCGGGAGGCAATGTGCTGCCGTCGTCCGTCCTCTGGGACGGTCTGAGGGGGGACGGCTCGGCGGTCTCGGAGGAGGCCGTTTTCGCCAGGCTGGTGCTGGTCGGCGACACAAAGGTCGTGGAGAGTAAGACCGTCGAAATTCCACTGAAACGGTAAACAATAAAACAGCTTTATTATGCGTAATTAAAATAATTAACAAAACATTTGGATTTTTAATCACCCATAAGGTATATTTGGTAGCCTATGAGCAAACCTAACATTCCTATCGTCGAAGAGGGCAGTCTCGCCTTATATCTCAAGGAGATAGGCAAGCTCCAACCGTTAACGTCGGAGCGCGAGGCAGAACTCGCAACGAAGATAAAAAACGATGACCGCGAGGCGCTCGACACCCTCGTTAAGGCGAACCTGCGCTTCGTAGTGAGCGTTGCGCGCAACTATCAGAACCAGGGCCTCTCGCTCTGCGACCTGATAAACGAGGGCAATATGGGGCTTGTGAAGGCCGCCAGGCGCTTCGACGAGAAGAAGAACTTCCGCTTCATCTCCTACGCCGTCTGGTGGGTGCGCCAAGCCATTTTGCAGGCGCTGGCCGAGCAGTCGCGCATTATGCGCCTCCCGCTCAACCGCGCCGGGGCCATCCACAAGATCAGCAAGACGCAGATAGAGCTTGAGCAGCGCTTCAACCGCCCGCCCGACACGGCCGAGATCGCCCGCGAGCTCTCCATGTCCGAGTCCGCGGTCCAGGAGACCATATCCATCTCCAACAACCACGTCTCGCTCGACGCGCCCATTAAGGACAACAACGGCTCCACGCTGATAGACCTTATAATAAGCACTCAGGACGGCGGCGGCCCCGACGAGAACATCCGCGCCATGTCCATGCACGAGGAGATCCGCCAGATGCTCGACGCCCTTACCGAGCGCGAGCGCGAGATCATAAAGCTCTATTTCGGCATAGACCACGAAAACGCCTACACATTAGACGAGATCGGGCGGAAGTTCAAAATCACCCGCGAGCGGGTAAGGCAGATAAAGTCAAAGGCGATAAACCGCCTTAAAAGCGCGCAGGGCGTAAAACCCACGCCCCGGCGGGTAAGGTCGATTAATAAAGGGTTGCAGCAGGAGCACTAACCTTCTGATTTTAAAGGGATTGATGTAATGAAAACCAACAAACTTCCGACGGCGCTTTGCCTGGCTTTGGCGATAGGGGCCTGCGCCCCCAAGCCACTCCTTTTTGACATGAACAGCGCCCCGGACAACGAGCGCTGCAACTACATGAGGGAGGTCTGCAAGGAGGCCCGTAAGTTCCAGTCCCAATACGAGTCCATGACGCGCGAGGAGAAGGAAGACGCGAGAGCGGTCATGAACGCATACACTCAGCAATGCGAGGATGCCCAGCAGATGTGCCGCCAGACGGTAGAATAATGGCCTGGCGCCGCTCCATAACGGTATGATAATGCTATGAAAACTGCAAATACGATAAAAACGCTACTTACTGCGGCCATATGCGCCGTATTTGTGGCTTCCTGCGTCCCTGCCAAGAGCCGCCCCGGCAAAACCGTCTCCCCGGGGGACGAAAAGGCGGTACCCCGGAAAGAGGCCGCCCCGGATCAGGTAGCCGCGGTAACGCGCCCGGCGGCCCCCGCAGACAGGGGCATAGACGAGGAGATGTCTTTCGCCGACAGCCTCAGGCGGGTAGAGTTCGAGCAGATTGAGGTAGATGAGCACCTCAGGAAGCCCGATATCCCCATAGAGCCCCCCGTAATGAAGCCGGTAGCCGGCGGGAAAGCGCGGATATACCTGCAGCGCGCCTTTATGGACGACGCGGTAGCCGGCCTGCTCCGCCTGAACCCGTTTGACGCCGGCGGGCACGGCAAGCGCGTCTTTATGGTAACCGATTCAACGCACAGGCGGTTAGAATTCACGCTTACAGGCGAAATACGGCGCGCCAACGGCAGAAAAGCCACCGCCCTCGACTTCATAGAAATATGGTCGCGCTTCATAACAAGCCGCCCGGCGCAGGGGCTTGCCATGTTCCGCAACGTGCAGGGCGCCGAAGAGTTTGTAAACGGCAAAAATCCGCTCGTAAACGGCTTCAGCGCCGCTGACGAAAACACCATACGCATACGCCTGGGCAAGGCCGACCCGCTCGCTTTCCACCGGATGAACACCCCAAAACTGATAGGCGGGCCGTTTATGCTGGGGCCATACTACGCCGGAGGCACTAAAGACGACGAAGCAAGGCTCCTGCCCAACGCCAACACCCTGTCGGACGCGGCGCTGCTCGCGGAATGCATAGTGCAAATGGGCGGCGACCCCAACGCGATGGCCTCGTTCGCGCAGGGAAAATACTCGGCGATGACGCTCTACAAATCGTCTGACCTTGCCGTGGCAAGAACAGAACTGCGGGATAAGGCCACGCTTCACAAACTGCCGTCCGACAGATACTTCCTCGCATGCAAACCGTCCACCGACGAAAGGGTGCGCAGTTTCGTGCGCAGTACGGTAGACGGCGCCGAAATGCTGAAAAACGTCATAGGGGCCGAGGGCAAAGCTATAAACAGCGTATCAACGAACCTCGACACGCCGGTAACCCCGGAAGATGTTCACACGCCGCAGCTCGCAAAGCCGTTCAAAATAATCTACCGCGAAGATGACCCCATATCCAAAGCCGCAGCGGAAAAAACAGCTGCCGGCCTCAGCGCCGCAGGTATGGCGGCCGAAGCTGCCGGCAACAGCGCCGAAAACTACGAAAAAGCGCTTGTAAGAGGACTGTACGACTGCGCGGTAGGCTGGGTGCCGGAAGATATCCTCGAAAACCTGACGGAGCAGCTGCACTTGGCGTCCATGTGGTTCGCCGACGATACGGACGCGCTCGCCCGCCTGGGAGATTTCAGAGAAATACCCCTCTTTTCCGTAAATAACTACCTGCTGCTGAGAGAAGACATGAAACTCTACGGAGACAGGTTGAGCGGAATGTGGGTTGACGCCGCCGCCGAAACACGGGAGGAACGCTAATAAATAAAATTTTTTTAATAACCCCCTTGACATTTAAACCAAATTGTATTAAATTTAATATAGAGGCACCTTGAAAGCAGTATTTTCAAACGTTGCCGCAACATGAGGAACTCCCCCCGTACCTCATAAAACCGTACGACCTGTTTAACCGGAAGACCTCCCCCCGATCTCCGTAGGCCATACGGCATATTTACCGTAAATGAATTAAATTTGGCTGGAGCCCCCCCCCCCCCCCCCCCCCCTCCTATACCATAGTGCTATAGTATTGCGAATAAGTATAGTTTATTGAAAACACAATTAAATATTATACCCGCGCCGAGGGCGTAATATTTAATCCTGAGGTCTGTAATGGGCATGGGAAGGGGCTTTCTCCCGGCCCATAGGGAGAGGCGGGGAGGGGGGCTTCCTCGCACCTCTCCCGCATTACCTGCGGGGCCAAACCGGAAAAACGCACGCCTTTGGCCCCGACACCCCATTTTCCGGCATACCCCAAAAAATTTTATCAACCCCCTTGACTTTCGTACAAAAATATGTTAAATTTATAAGGCATAGAGATATTATGGGTAGGATTGCCAAAATCCGCCTTTAACCCTTTAACAAAAACAGGAAAGGACGCCCCGAATGGTAACATTGCAAACAGCGCGAATGCCGGCCTTAAAATAAATTAAGCAGTCTTATGAGGAATGTCCCCCCGTTCCACACAAGCGCCAAATGGCGAATTTATCGTAAATAAAGCAGTCTTCCGGCGAAGAAACCCCGCTTCGTTGGCGCCGTTTTCGGTTTTTTAATTATATCTTTATTATAAACAATAATTTTCATTTAAAAAGGGGAATTCCAAGTGAAATCGTATGCTAAGTTGCTTGTAACAGTGCTTTTTTTGAGTGGGGTTGTTTTTGACGCGGTATCTCAGATTACAATGCAGCCGAATGGTTTTATTCAGATTCGCAGCCTTGGCGGGAATCACGGCGACACGGACCACTACGGTAATCTGCTTATAAAGAATACGGCCAACTACCCCGGTGGAGGGTGGCTGGTTTCTAACACGATTGAAACAGGTAAGGTGTACGCAAACAATTATATGTGGGTTGGCGGTGAATTGGGTGTTGCCGGCAGCTTGCTGGTTACCTACGACATATATGCCAGATACA
>Ga0209755_10001303_pt1 | contig 39808 bp, 34 predicted proteins | sample TergutCo191P1_FD_187301 | JGI IMG/M metagenome (GOLD analysis project Ga0209755, IMG submission 187301) | Cornitermes sp. P1 segment gut microbial communities from Petit-Saut dam, French Guiana - Co191P1 (SPAdes) (version 2) | ecosystem: Host-associated > Arthropoda: Insects > Digestive system... | reverse complement strand
AAGTACAGATGTTCAAATATGCACAGGTGCGAAGTTTCGGTGCAGTTTTCGGTGTTGCTGTGCAGCACGCCGTCTTCAACCCACACAACTTCGCCGGGGCGGACATCCCGCTCAAATGTAGCATCCACTGAATCAAGGGCACATGATTCAGAGGCGAATATAATAGCACCGCCCTTGCGGCCTATGCAAAGCGGCCTGATCCCCCAAGGGTCGCGGGCGGCTATGAGTTTTCTCGATGACATTACAACAAGTGCAAATGCGCCCTTTAGCCTTTTCACAGCTTCACTTACAGCAGCTTCGATGCTGCCACGTTGCAGACGCGCCTGGGCAATTATGTAGGCGATTACTTCCGAATCAGTTGTGGTGTGGAAAACAGCACCCCTGTATTCGTACTCCTGTTTAAGTTCAGCCCTGTTTACCAGTTTGCCGTTGTGAGCCACGGCGAGAGAGCCCTTTATATAGGTCAGGGTCAGCGGCTGTGCATTATCTAAGTGCATTGTGCTAGCGCCTCCATAACGGACATGGCCGATTGCCATAGTGCCGTTTAGCTTGTTTAGAAGGTCTTCAGAAAAACGCTCGCCTACGAGGCCGTGCCCTTTGTTGCATGAGAGTTCTAAGTCGTTTATGGTAGCAATGCCACAGTCCTCTTGCCCTCTGTGCTGTAGTGCATATAGTCCGTAATAGGTGCTCCGGGCACAATCCCCCGCGGAGTCATAAATGCCAAATACACCACATTCCTCATTTAAGCTCATAAGAAACCACCTTTTGATTTTATATTATTTTAGCCAGCCAAGCTATTTTAGTTTACTGTCCTCGGAGAGCAGCTTGTTTAGCTCGTCCATGAATGTGTTTATATCTCTAAACTGACGGTAAACTGAGGCAAAACGCACGTATGCGACTTCGTCTAGGGATTTTAGCCTGCTCATGACCATTTCGCCGACCTCAGTTGTCCTAATTTCGCGTTCAAGGGAATTTTGAAGCTCCTGTTCAATCTCATCTGCCACCATCTGAATATCTGCAATTGCCACAGGGCGTTTCTCGCAGGCCCTGAGTATGCCGTTTACCAGCTTTTGTTTGTCGAAGGTCTGCCTGCTGCCGTCTTTTTTCACAACAATGAGGGGCAGTCGCTCCATAATCTCATATGTTGTAAAGCGTTTCTGACACTGCAAACATTCGCGCCTGCGCCTTATGGTAGCCCCCTCTTCAGCCGGCCGTGAATCGACGACCTTGCTCTCGGAAAACCCGCAAAATGGACATTTCATCTTTGTGACCTCCAACAACTTTACTTAGTGGCGATTATATCATGAGATACAATATTTTGTATATGAAAATCTTTGACATATTAATAAATTTGGTTAATTTTCATCAATTAATGCAAGAAATTCCTCGCGGGAATAAAGCACATTTAATACATCAAGAAGCCCTTTGGCTGAGAGCCGCTCGGGTAAATCCAGTTTTGAGAGCAGGGCTCTGCGCTTTGCGGAGCTTCCGGTCCCGCCGGATAAGCCTGCTGCGTAAAGGTCGGACTTGCTAATCCGCGAGCTTGGGGCACAGCTTTGAGGTTCTTCTTCAAATGATGCACCTGCCCTGGTTAGGGATGTGACTATTACCTCGGGGGTCATGCCTTCAACGCCGAGCTTGCCCTCTTTTGAGCCTTGGGATTTCCTGCGCTCCTTGCCGGGTATATCGGGGATGTATGCATGTTTTATATTTGTATCTCCCAGCATTCCTTTGAGCCTGCCGCGTATAAAAAAACCGGATTTATCGCCGTCAGTGAGGATTATCAGGCCGCATTTATCTGCGAGTTTGCGCAAAAGGGCTATTTTTTCTTTGTCAGAAAAAATTTGAAACCCTGACACTTCAATGATTGTGGCATTTACAGCCTGCGAAACTGTATTTTTGTCATACCTGCCCTCGACGACGATGACCTCTTTAACCTGTTTCATACTTATGAGCATTCCTTTCGCACCTTCAGCACAAAATTCCCGCTACTAACTTGTAGCGCGGATGGCATCATATTGATGCAAGTTTTGTTACTAACTCAATGAGCCTTGATTCGGGTTCGGTGCTGCTGTTAAGCTCTAGGGCAGTGCTGCTACAGCATAGGACGGCCTCGCGGCAGCCGCTAAGTGAGGCTCTTTGAGCTGTTTCCATCAAAGCCCGTGCCTGAAACTCGTGACGTATGCCGCACATCTCAATCAGCCCGCTTCTGCCTAAGTTGTTTTCTAGGCAGATACGCGCGGCGAGAAGCTGGCGCATTTTGAGGGATATGCTGAAAATTAGCTTGTGAGGGGCTTCCTTCATTTGAAACAGCTCGTCCATTATTTTAAGTGCGCTTGCGTGTTCGCGGCGGGCTAGTGCATCCGTGAGCTTGTATGCCACGGCATCAAGCACAGGCACCACCACGGCGTCAATATCTGCGCGGGTAACCGCATCGCCCTTGGCATAGGCGGCAGTTTTTTCGATTTCGGTGCACAGGGCTGACATGTAGCCGCCTGTTATAAATGCCAAGTACTTTGCATCGGCCTCGCTGATGTTTTTGCCTGCGTCCCGGTAGTGGGCGTTTATCCACCTGACGAGCTTCGTTGTATCCTGAACTGCAAAATCTACAATAACGGCATGTTTTAGAATTTCTGTGTTGGCCTTAACCCTGCGGTCAGGCTTGTACTGTGTGGCTTCGTAAATAAAAACAAGGCACACATATTCAGGCAAATTTGAAAGCATTGCGGTGAGCCTAGGTTTGTCTGAAGCTGAGAAAATATCGAAGTCGTGAACTTCAATTAAGGTTCTCTGGGCGAATGAAGGCAGGGTATCAATAGCCTCATCCAGCTCGTCAATTGTCAAGCCCTTACCCACAAATCGCCTGTAATTAAAGCTGCTCAGCCCGTCAGGGCAAATCTGGGCGCGGATCCTGCCAAGCATGTTCTCTAGAAGGTAGCGTTCTTCTCCGTGAAAAATATAAAAGCGGTCTAGCTGGTTATTTTTAAGAGCTTCGGTGAGGCTCTTGTAGCCGTCGGAATCTTTGTTTTTTACAGGCATATTCTCATCTCCCAATTATCTTCCAATTCGCACATGTCCCACCTCATCAGTGCGGTAGACCACTATTGAGTGCTGCTCAAGCCTCTGAAGGGTTTCGCCTGATGGATGGCCATAGCTGTTTTTGCCGACTGAAATAATAGCAATCTCCGGAGTTACAGCCAAAAGCAGTTCCTCCGAGGTTGAAAATCTTGAGCCGTGGTGGCCGACCACAAGCACATCAATGTCTGGAAGCTGAGCTTTGCGTAGCAGGCTGCGCTCGCCTGAGGCACTCATGTCGCCGGTGATAAGAGCGCTTATACCGCCGAGGGTTAAGATAGTTATGCCGCGCTCATTTTCATCCCCTGTGCCAACGGGCGGCAGAAGAAGCATCTCAAGTTCCCCCATGGCCACGGTGAGGGGCTCGGTGACATATATTATATCAGTTCCGCGCTTTCTTGCAAGCTCGATTATGTCCTCCGCAGAAAAATCCCCCTCAGGGTCTGGGATTGCCAGCGTGCCGACATTTATTCTGCTGAGCAAAAACTCTACGCCATTTGTATGGTCGGCGTGAAAATGAGTTAGAATGAGAATGTCTATTCTAGGGCGGTTATTATCTGCTAAATATTCATGGGTGATAGAGCCTGCATTACTGTACCCAGAACTGCCGCAGTCAATTACAGCGGTGTGCTGTCCGGACTTAAGGACAATACTCTGCCCCTGGCCAACCTCTAAAACAGTCATTGAGGCACCGTCTGAATGGGGGAGAAGGGGAGAGATTAAAATAAGGGAGAACAGCATTAGCACAGCAAGGCAAATAGGGTAGATGTACTGGCGCGGCCGGGCCTTAAAGAGCGGCAGGATAATAAACAGCAAATAAGTATAAAGAAGCCAGAACATAAAAAGTGACTGGGAGGCGTATACGACGGCAAATGGCACCGCACCCAGAAGCTCGGCTATAATTACTATGTAACGGGCGGCGGGATTGACAATATAAGACACTATCTGGCCGATGGGGAAATAAATAAATCCGAAAATAGCGGAAATAATGCCTGCGGGGAAGGAAAAGGAAACGGCCCAGAGGGTGAGCAAGTTGGCAATTGGCGCCATTAGCGAGACATATCCAAAGTGTACCGCAGCGAGAGGCAGGGTTAGGGCCAGTGCGCCAATAGTTGTAGCAAAACTTGATACAACTGTGTTAATGGCGGCTTTGGGGAGTTTCTTTCTATAGAGCCTGCTGCTGCGCAGAAGGTCGGCAACACCAGCTGTTATTGAGCCTGTTAACAAAATGATGCCAAGTGTGGCGGCGAAAGAAAGCTGCAAACCAACAGAGGTCACCGAATAGGGGTTTGCCCCCAAAAGCACAATGAGAGAGCAGGAGAGGGAGGTTATACTATCGTTATCCCGCTTGAAAATAGGGGCGGATATGAGGGAAATCTGCATTATTCCTGCGCGGGTTATTGGCGCGGTAAAGCCTGTCATCGCCATGAAAATCAGGAGTATGGGGATCCCGGTCAACGCAAACAGCCGCTTGTTGCGGACAAGCAGCGAGAGAAAGCTCATGAGAAAAGACACATGCATGCCGGATACAGATACGATATGTATGATTCCGGCTGCTGATAGAGAGGCGTTTAGCGCCTCGTCCCTGTAAAGCTCGTCCTGAATGCCCACGATTAGGGCTTTCATGAAGTGTGCGGTATCCGAAGGGTAGAGCCTGCCCACCATGTTTGCTATTTCATAGGAGAGCCGCAGGGGGAGAAAACGCAAATTGCCTGCCCGGCCGGTGGTTGTTATATCACCGGATACATATGCGGTGAGAAAAATGCCTTTTGAAGTAAGTGCATCAATCCTCTCTTCCCGTTCAGGTCCATCAGTGCGCCTAAATTTAGCTGTAAACTCAATTAAATCCCCTGGGGCAAGCTCAGTAGAGGCGTAGTAATATAGGCGGACACCGGTATCCGGGCTGCCTTCAAGCATTAACCTTGCATCGGCACGGTACCCCCGTGACGAGCTCTGGGTGGAATAACCTGTGACGAGGGCTGTAACTGTCCGGGTTTCTCCATGCAGCTCCCATGCGGGGCTTATGAAAAGTGCGGTGAAGGCGTAACTCCAAGAGAAGCCAGCCGCTACCGCAACCGTTATGATTGCAATCCGCAGCCTTAGGTTTGAGCGGAAGATGAGCGCTGTAAATGATAAGAGCAAGGAAGCAGCGCCGCAGAGCAGAAGAAGCCCCTGTGGCAAAAAATAGCGGGACAGGAAAATTGCCGCAGTAAACGAAAACGCCGCAGTTGCAAGTTTGCGCACAGCATATCACCTCAAAACCATAAGGGTTATTTGAGATTTTCCCACAGGCACAAGTAGCTGTCAAGTGTTGCAAATACTGGTTAAATGATGAAAAACGCTGTTAAAACATTTACAAAAATATTAAAAACTTCACCATATAGGCCGTCAAACTTTTAATTTTTCTACAGGAAAAAATTATTGTGGAAAGCCGAACAATATAAGGGCAAAGGCTCCTGAGAGCAGCACTGACAAAATCATGCGCTCTAGCCAAATCACCATTAGATGCCAAAACTTCACCGGAAGATTAGTGCTTATGAGGCTGGGTACGAAGCTGCCGAGAAAAATTACAGAAGTGATAGGCACGACGGCCATCATATAGCGGATGTGGTATGACCATTCGCCGGTCATTACAAGAAGGGACGGGATCATAAGCTCAAGCAGTGAGAATGCAGCCCCTGTCGACGCGGTGACAATTTCGTGCTCGGGGATTTGCACAAGCCACATTAGAGGGCGGAAGATAAAGCCAAGCCATTCAAATATGGGAGTGAAGAGATAAAGACTCATCCCCACAGAGGTAGAAAAACCTGCGCCCATTATTATAGCTGCGAGTATGCCGATTGTGGCCTTCATTATTTTGCCTATGCCGATGATGGGGTTTTCTGATTTGACGGCCACATCCATGCCCTCGGCCAAGGCGTTTTTGAAAATTTTGGTCTTGTAAACCTGCTCTGGCTGGGGCTCGACACCCGGAGCGTAACCATCCCTGATTCTAGTGATGGGGAAAATGCGGACATTGACTATAGTTATAAGGATAATCATGAAGAAAGATGACCAGACATAGGCATTCCAGTAGTTATCAATTATCCCTGTGTTGGTGGCGAGAACCATCATAAAAGCTATGGAGGCCGAGCAGAAGCCTGTGCAGATGGTTATAGCTTCACGCTCAGTCATTTGGCCTTTGTGATACTGGTCATCCACTGCTATGTGTGCCACAGAGAAATTACCCAAAAGTGCGCTGACTAAAATTACCGCGCTTCTGCCGGGCAGCCTGAACACCGGGCGCATCACAGGGCGCACCAGCACACCGACAAATTCAACAAGGCCGAAGTTTAGAAGAAATGGAAGAAATGCCGCAGCAAGCGGAATACTTATGCTTATAGTGACCAAAACGCCATTCATAACAAACTCAGTTATGCTGCGGGGTATATAAAACACAGTACCGTCTTGCACGACCCTTGCTGCGAGGATATCGCGGGGGACGTGCAGAAATTCAGGGCCGATTCCAAAAACGGCAAATACGATGAACACGACACCGGTAATCTTAATACAGGCGAAGACCTTGCCGAGAGTATTTCCAAAATGCTTGTCGCGGCGCAAAATCAAATCAACAACACCATACAGGGCCAGCGCAAGCACAATGAAAGGCATGGCCTTGAAGTTCCCGTCCCACAGGAAAGCCCTGATAATCCCTGTTAAATGGTTTATAGTGATTGTTGTCCTAGCGGCAAGGGTATAGCCCATTATAGTCATTTCAGGCAGTGGGATGTTGATGAAGAATGCCAAAATACCTATGATGGGCAGTAGTGCGAACTTGAGATATGCAGCGGTTGAATAGTTTGAGCCCTGATTCATTTTCGTGAACATCTCCTTGGTTTTTATTAATTATTCGAAAGCGAAATTTAACTCATCCAATGTGAGTTCAAAAGCGCTTATGAAGTTCTTGAGAAAGAATTCTACCTCCGGCATAGCTAGGGCTTTGAGCTTTAGAAGGGACTGTTCGGCGGCATGTTTGAACTCGTTGTTTCCTGCCTTTAATTCCTCCAGGCATTTTATATAGGCCGCAAGTTTATCGGCTGCCTTGACCAGCTCCAATGTCCCGCTTTCACATGTTTCTGAAAGTAGCGGTTCATAGGAGCTGCGCATGCCGACGGGAAGTGACATGAGGAGCTTCTCAGAGGCCAGGCTCTCCACTCTTTTGTACGCGGACATTATATTAGGGTCAAAATATTTTACAGGCGTGGGCATATCCCCGGTGAATATCTCTGAGGCATCGTGAAAAAGGGCTGCGGCGGCTACATTTCCGGGTTCCGCCTCGCCTCCGAGCACATCCCGGCGTATTACAGCTAGGGCATGGGCAATTACCGCTACCATGTGGGAATGCTCTTGGATGTTTTCCGTGGCACTGTTGCGCATCAGAGACCATCTGGTGATATTTTTCATACGGGATATAAATGCAAAAAAACTATAATTCATTGACTTCCTCCGAAGTGTATGTAAATCCCGCTAATTTGCGGCGTCTTCTGTAGGAGCTTTTTTGAGCCTGCCGGCCACGGCCTTGGTTTTCCAAGCTCCCGAAAAGTAGCGTATATAGGTTATAATAAGCCCGAAAACCCAGCCAATCGGCATTGTGACCCATGCGGCCTCAGGGCCGAGCCAGCCGAAGTGGACGGCAATATAGCCGCCTGCGACCCGTATAGCCAGTGCAGTCAGTGTGGCGATAGAGATAACCACGGTATCGCCGGCCCCTTGAAGCAGGCCGTGGGCGACCATGTACAGGGCGAATATCCAAAAGAAGAACACCATGAATCTAATTATGGAGTAACCGAGAGTAAGAGAACTTCCGGTGAGGCCGAAGAGGCCGACTACATTGTTTGCGAAAATGTACAGCAGGATGCTCACTGTGACGGTGACGATTAGCGACATAATGAGGGTGCTGTAAAGCCCGCGCTTTGCCCGTTCAAGATTTCCGGCGCCGATATTTTGCCCTGCAAAACTTGCAAGGCCGGACTGAAATGCCATAACTGGCACTAAGACGAGCATGTCTACGCGGATGGCGGCACCGTATGCGGCGACAACCCCGGGGATTGTAAGCTCAAAGGCATTGACGAGCCTCTGCATCGTGCCGTGGCCGATTGAAACTATACCCATCTGGATGGCGATTGGGGCACCGAGCTTGAACATGGTAGCTGCTATCTTGAAGTCAAAATGTTTTCCTGTGTTATTTTCATACCTGTAGCGCTTTCTGAGGTAAATATATGAAATTACGGCGCAGACAGCTTGGGCTAGAACTGTTGAAAATGCAGCACCTGCAACTCCCCACTGGATTACTAGGACAAACAGGAATGTTAGTACAGTGCTCAGCACGGTTGCAATGAGTAGGAAATATAATGTGGCCTTTGAATCGCCGAATCCGCGCAAAATGGCTGCAATTCCGTTATACATGAACGTGAAAAACAGTCCGAAGCTATAGACTCGCATATAAGTTAGAGAATCAGCGAGCAGATCAGCAGGGACAGACAGAAGGTGAACCAGCAGCAGTTCTGAAAATATAACTGCTGCAATTGTCAAAACTAGCCCTGCCGCGCCAACCAGAAGAAGGGCAGTGCTTATTGATAGGCCTAACTGATCTTTTTTTCCGGCGCCGAAATATTGTGATACGACGATATTTACGCCAACCGAGATGCCGAGGGAGAGGGATAGGTACAAAAATACCAGGGAGTGGCATGTTGCAACAGAGGCAAAGGCCTGCTCACTGACGAAGCGACCGACGATAATCCCATCTATTATGCTATAAAGTTGCTGTAGAAAACTTCCCGCCATCAAAGGCAGCGTAAAGAGCAAGATTAGTTTCCACTCCTTGCCCGTGGTCATATCTCTTTTCAAAGTTTTGTCTATCTCCTATAAAAATCCCCCGCAAATTCTTGGGGCGAAATTAACCGGTATTTACTTGGGATTAAAGTATATCACAGTGTTTGCAGCATTTCCAACAATAATAAAAATTGCTGAAATTACATGTTGACTTCCAAAACTATTGGTTGTATAATGAAGTTCGCACGAGATGGCGCGAGCACAATATGTTGTGTTAGGGGAGTGTGCTATCTGAGTGGTAAAATTATTTTGTTTTTGCAGAAAGGTGTGGCGAAATGCCTGTTACAAGTATTAAAAAGAGAGATGGAAGGGTAGTAGAATTTGACATAAGCAAGATCGTTGAGGCGATTAGCAAAGCATTCACAGCCACCTATAGGCCCGGCAGCGAGGAACTCGCAGCAAAGCTCGCTGACGAGGTAATGTCAATTATGGAGCTAGAAGGTGAGTCAAGCCCTGATGTTGAGCATATCCAAGATGTGGTTGAGAGGGTTCTGATGGACAACGGCTATGTCACAACGGCCAAGGCGTACATTATATACAGAGGTGAGCGCAACAGGGTCAGGCAAATGAAAACAAGGCTCATGCAGACTTATGAGGAGATAACATTTGCCGATGCGCGCGATAGCGATGTAAAGCGTGAAAATGCCAACATCGACGGTGACACAGCGATGGGCGTAATGCTTAAATATGGATCGGAAGGTGCAAAGCAGTTTTATAACATGTTTGTACTAAGGCCTGAGCATTCCAAGGCTCATTCAGAAGGGGACATCCACATCCATGACCTGGATTTTCTTACCCTCACCACCACATGTTGTCAAATAGATATCAAAAGACTCTTTAAGGGCGGATTTTCGACAGGGCATGGCAATCTGCGCGAGCCCAATGACATAGCCTCTTATGCGGCTCTTGCCTGCATTGCGATACAATCCAACCAAAACGACCAGCATGGCGGGCAGAGCATAGTTAATTTCGACTATGGCATGGCCGATGGTGTAGGAAAGACATTTATAAGATTATACAGACAAAACTTAGCCAAGGCACTCATGCTGTTCAAAGCCGTTGATGACCCCGAAGACGATATAAGGCGCATGATAGCTAAAATCAAAGAGGAGAAAGGTCTTTTTCCTAAGCTGGAAGCCAATGAAAAATATCTCGCTTATGAGCTAAAGAAGCTCATAGAGATGTATGGCGAAGATGGGATGAAAGCCGTTCAGGCCACTGCCCTGCACTTTGCTAAAAAAGAAACCGACAGGGCCACATATCAGGCGATGGAAGCATTTATTCACAATCTCAACACTATGCACTCCCGGGCAGGGGCCCAGACGCCGTTTTCGTCAATCAACTACGGTATGGACACGTCCCCTGAGGGTCGTATGGTAATCAAGAATGTTCTTCTGGCGACGGAAGCAGGGCTTGGCAACGGCGAAACCCCTATTTTCCCTATACATGTGTATAGGGTCAAAAAGGGAATCAACCTAGATCCGGGAGACCCTAGCTACGATTTGTTCAAACTGGCTTGCAGGTGCAGCGCAAAGAGGCTCTTCCCCAACTTTGCGTTCATTGATGCACCATTTAACATTAAGTACTACAAAGAAGGAGTACCTGAAACGGAAATCGCATATATGGGCTGCCGTACACGAGTTATTGCAAACGAATATGACCCCGATATGGAGATTAACCGTGGCCGCGGCAACCTTTCATTTACATCCATCAACCTACCGCGCCTGGCAATCAAGGCCGGTGGTGACATCGAGCGCTTTTTTGAAGATTTGGATGTGAAGTTTGCATTGGTACTTGATCAGCTTCTGGAGCGTTTTGAGATTCAGTGCCGCAAGCGCGTGTACAATTTCCCGTTTTTGATGGGGCAGGGTGTGTGGCTAGGCTCTGAAGACCTCGGCCCGACAGATGAGGTGCGGGAAATTCTCAAGCACGGTACACTGTCAATCGGATTTATAGGCCTGGCAGAAGCTCTGGTTGCTCTCATAGGGGAGCATCATGCCCAGAGTGAGCGCGCACAAAATCTGGGACTTGAGATTGTTGGGCATCTTCGTGCGAAATGTGACAAAGAGACAAAGGAGCGCGGCCTTAATGTAACTCTCATTGCAACTCCGGCAGAGGGGCTGGCCGGGCGCTTCCTGAAAATCGACAGAGCCAAGTTCGGCGTGCTGGCAGGAATTACCGACAAGGATTACTACACCAACAGTTTCCATGTGCCGGTAGGTTTCAAAATTAGCGCCTACGACAAAATAAAACTGGAAGCCCCTTACCATGCGCTTACAAATGCCGGCCATATCAGCTTTATTGAAATGGATGGCAATCCGCTCGACAACCTGGATGCGTTTGAAAAAATTATAAGGTTCATGCATGAGTCAGGAATAGGATATGGTTCTATTAACCATCCTGTGGATAGAGATCCTGTATGCGGGTATACCGGAGTCATAGGCGATGAGTGCCCCAATTGCGGAAGGCGTGAAGTTGAGGGGGAACCGGCATTTGACCGGATAAGGCGCATAACCGGATACTTGGTAGGTACGCTGGAGAGATTCAACGATGCTAAAAGAGCAGAGGAGAGCCAGCGGGTTAAGCATAACATGAAGGTCTAGGAATAATGAAAATTGCAGGACTTGTTCAAGATTCTATTGTGGATGGCCCGGGGCTTAGGTTTACGGTGTTTACACAGGGCTGTGACATAGGCTGCGAAGGCTGCCAGAACCCTGAAGCAATAGATATTAGGGGCGGGGTTGAGATGTCTGTCGGTGATATTGCCAAGGAAATGTTGTCAAACCCCTTAACAGATGGGCTGACCCTGTCAGGCGGAGAGCCTTTTATGCAGGCCTCGGACTGTGCGCAGCTTGCCGCCGCCGCCAAGCAGATGGGGCTAAATGTCTGGGTGTTTACTGGTAACTGTTATGAGAATCTGCTTTTGAGGGCAGATACAGAGCCTGACGTTAAGGCTTTGCTGGAGCAGACAGATGTGCTGGTTGACGGCCCCTTCGTGATGGCTCAGCGCAGCTTGTCTATGAAATGGCGGGGCAGCAAGAACCAGAGGCTGGTAGATGTCCCCAAGAGCCTTGACACAAAAAAACTTGTGAAACTGGAAATAAATTGATATACTACTGGGTGCGTATTGTGCACCTGCGGGCGGCCACAGGCTGCTCCTACGCACTAATGTAGGGGTGGCCGGTGGCCGCCCGAGATTTTCAAATATGGAGGAAACCACAGTGCCTGTTGTAAAAGTAAAAGACCTATATGGCAGCCCTCAGACCTATGCCGGCGCAGAGATAACCGTCAAAGGCTGGGTAAAAACAATCCGCGACCTAAAGTCATTTGCGTTCGTTGAGCTAAATGACGGCAGTTGCTTCAAAGGTGTTCAAATTGTTCTTGAAGAAAATGGTGTAGCAAACTTCAAGGATATTGTTAAGCAAAATGTCGGCGCAGCCTTGATTATCACAGGCCAGTTTAAGCTCACCGAGGAGGCCAAGCAGCCTTTTGAAATCGCTGCAAAGGAAATCTTTGTAGAGGGGGAGTCGGCACCTGAATACCCTCTTCAAAAAAAGCGGCACTCTCCTGAATTTCTGCGCACAATCGCCCATCTGCGCCCCCGCACCAATCTGTTTTCGGCGGTCTTTAGAATCCGCTCTGTCGCGGCTCATGCCCTCCATTGCTTTTTCCAGGAGCAGGGGCTGGTATATGTCCACACTCCGATTATAACATGCAGCGATGCTGAAGGAGCAGGGGAGATGTTTCATGTATCAACCTTGGACATGAGTGCCCCGCCGAGAAATCCAGAGGGTGAAGTTGACTATGCTGAGGACTTCTTCGGCAAGCAGGCAGGACTGACAGTTTCAGGCCAGCTAAACGGCGAGGCATATGCGCTGGCGTTCGGCGGCATTTATACATTTGGCCCCACTTTTAGGGCTGAGAACTCCAACACCCCGCGCCACGCGGCTGAGTTTTGGATGATTGAACCTGAAATTGCATTTGCAGACTTGGAAGATGATATGCAACTTGCAGAGGACATGCTAAAGTATGTAATAAAATATGTCCTAGACAAATGTGCTATGGAAATTGAATTCTTAAATAACTTTGTAGACAAGGAGCTTCTTGAGCGCCTAAACTTTGTGGCGGGTTCAGATTTTGCCCGAACAACATATACAGATGCAATAGAGATTCTTCTGCAAAGTGGAGAAGATTTCCAGTTTCCTGTATCATGGGGCTGTGACTTGCAGACAGAACATGAGCGCTATCTCACAGAGAAGCACTTTAAGAAGCCTGTGTTTGTCACTAATTATCCCAAAGATATCAAGGCCTTCTATATGCGCCTCAACGATGATGGCAAGACAGTAGCTGCAATGGACTTGCTGGCTCCGGGCATAGGTGAGATTATCGGCGGCAGCCAGAGGGAGGAGCGCCTGGAGCTTCTTGAAGCCCGCATTGAAGAGATGGGGCTAGACAAGCAGGCCTACTGGTGGTACCTTGATCTGCGCCGCTACGGCGGCACAAAGCATGCTGGTTTCGGACTGGGCTTTGAGCGTCTGCTAATGTACCTAACCGGAGTTTCCAACATCCGCGATGTAATTCCATTCCCCAGAACCACAGGCTCGGCTGATTTTTAGAAAAACACTTTCCGCGCTCCTGCCTCCCGTAGGAGCGCGTTTTTTTACCTGGTAAAGTAGAGGGGGAGAACTTTATTATTGGCCTATTCTGGGGTATAGAGAGTGTTTTTGCAAATAGTGTAGCTCACGCTGTATTTTTGCACAAGTAAAGCTCTAAAAATAAAGCAACTCGTCGAAAATGAAAGAAAAGCAGAGTTTGCGTGAGATAGTTGCGGATTTTCGCAAGCGAAAGGTCAGGGAAGGTCAAAAACGAATGTTGCGGACGTCGGAGAGTATAGCTATAATAAGAAAGGTCAAAGATAGTCAAAGTCAAAACGACGCACAAGCGAAATAAGTTCAAGGCCAAGACTGTGCAAAAAGAGAAGGGGAGAAAAGAAATGGGAATAAGTGATACGATAGCGGTCTTTATTGACCAAATGCTCAGAGATATGGATGGAGTTGCGGAGCTGCAGCGGTCTGAGCTTGCGAGCAGGTTTAACTGTGTGCCAAGCCAGATTAATTATGTGATTTCCACCAGGTTTTCACCGGAGCATGGCTACATCGTGGAGAGCAGGCGCGGCGGCGGCGGATATATAAGGATATCCAGAGTTGCGGCAGATTCCCAGATGCTCATCATGCACACCGTAAATGCAATCGGAGGAAGAATTGACTTAGGAACCGTCGCTGCGCTTGTGGCAAATTTACGCCATAACGAAATTCTAAGCGAATCAGAAGCCGGGTTGGTTCTCTCTGCCGTAGGAAATAATGCCTTGCGGTCAGTGCGGCCTGAAGACCGTGATGTTCTGCGGGCGGGTATCTTGAAGCAAATGTTAATCAACACAGTCAAAAATGATGTCTAAAAATGGAGGTATTTATTATGAAATGTCAAATGTGTGGAAAAAGTGAAGTGAATTTTCACTATACATCAAATATTAATGGAACAACAACGCAAACAACCCTCTGCTCGGAATGCGCAGCAAACTCAGGATACAACTTTGGCAGCTTCTTTGAAATTGATAGTTTTTTCCCAATTATGAGTGGACGTAATATGCGTAGCTTAATGCAGATGCCATCTCCCGGTTTTAATATGCCTATGCAGTTGACTCTGCGCCCTGTAGCAAAAAGCCATGCCCAAAGCGGAACGTGCGCTTGTAGCACAGGGCAGCAGGCACAAGGATCTTGTGGGGTGCAAGCACCGCAGCTTCAAGTTGATGAGGTCATGATGAAACGGCGCGAGCTGCACAAGCAAATGCGCGAGGCTGCACAAAGCGAAGATTTTGAAAGAGCGGCCAAGCTCCGCGACGAAATTAAGGAATTGGAATCATAATGTCAGTAAAAAACCGAAACGGAGGTGGTTACAATGAGATTTGACGACAGATTTACTCAAGGGGCAAAGAAATCCCTTGAACTAGCCCAGTCTGCTGCAACTGAAATGGGGCACAGCCTCATAGGAAGTGAGCACATTTTGTTGGGCCTTGCACGTGAAACAGGCGGTGTTGCCGCAAAAGTTCTGCTGGATGCGGGTCTTGAACCCGGGCTTCTAAATGATTTAGTTGTAAAGCATACAGTTAAGGGCGGGCAGCCGGGCGTAAAGCTAGCGGGCCTATCGCCGAGAGCTAAAAGCATTTTGGAGATTGCAACACTTGAAGCAAACAGGTTAGGTCACAATTATGTGGGCACTGAGCATATCCTCATGGGCCTGCTCAGGGAATATCAGAGCACAGGGGCGAACCTTCTCACCATGACGGGAGTGTCACTTAACGACCTATACACAGATGTAATAAATAAAATAAGCACAAATATGTATAGCTCTGCCAAGGTTTCTGATAAAGGCAAGCAGGAAAGCGAAGCCAAGATGCTTGACCAGTTTAGCACCGATCTTACAGAGCTTGCCCAAAAAAGCGCATTAGACCCGGTAATTGGCCGGGAAAATGAGATTCAAAGAGTCATTCAAATTCTTTCCAGGCGGACAAAAAATAACCCGGTTCTAATAGGTGAGCCAGGTGTGGGCAAGACGGCTATTGCCGAAGGATTGGCACAGAGAATAATAGCAGGGGATGTGCCGGAAACACTGCTGGGTAAGCGCGTGGTTACGTTAGATATGACAGGTATGGTGGCAGGCACCAAGTACCGTGGTGACTTTGAAGAGCGCATTAAGGCTGCTATTGAGGAAGTCCGGAAGGCGGGGGATATAATACTCTTTATTGATGAGCTGCATACAATTATAGGAGCTGGTGCTGCGGAAGGGGCGATGGATGCCGCGAACATAGTAAAGCCAATGCTGGGCCGCGGGGAACTGCAAATTATCGGCGCAACTACGCTAAACGAATACAGGGCTCATGTGGAAAAAGATGCGGCCTTGGAAAGGCGTTTTCAGCCTGTTATGGTAAATGAGCCCACACAGGAGGAATCCATAAGCATTCTAAAGGGGCTTGCGGATAAATATGAGGCTCACCACAAACTGAAAATTACTCAGGAAGCTATTGAAGCTGCAGTTACCATGTCGAGCAGGTATATAAGCGACCGTTATTTGCCGGACAAGGCTATTGACTTAATTGACGAAGCAGCTTCAAGGGTGAGGCTGGAAAAACTCAGAAGGCCTTCTGTGCTCAAGGAGCTTGCAGCTAAGAAAGAGGCTCTGGCCAAGGACAAGGAAGAGGCCATACGCAGCCAGAACTTCGAAAGTGCAGCAATTGTGCGCGATAAGGAGAAGGAGCTTGAGAGAGAGCTTGAGGCCGCAGGAAAGAAATGGGAACTATCAATGAGCGGTGACACCAAAAGTGTGCAGCCGGAAGATGTTGCCGAAGTTGTGGCCGAATGGACGGGCGTTCCTGTCAGGAGCATAACTCAAGACGAAAGCCAGCGTCTGCTTCAGATGGAAGAGCTCTTGCACCAGAGGGTTGTGGGGCAAGACGAGGCAGTTTCAGTTGTGGCAAAAGCACTCAGGCGCAGCAGGGTTGGGCTCAAAGACCCCAAACGTCCGATTGGTTCATTTTTATTCCTTGGGCCGACAGGCGTAGGCAAGACCGAGCTCTGCAAAGCACTGGCCGAGGCTATGTTTGGTGATGAAAATGCCATGCTGCGTATTGACATGTCAGAGTACATGGAAAAACATACCACATCGAAGCTCATAGGTTCTCCGCCAGGGTATGTCGGTTATGATGATGGGAGCAACCTAGCAGAAAAAATTCGCAGAAAGCCGTATTCCGTAGTGCTCTTTGATGAAATAGAGAAGGCGCATGAGGATGTGTTTAACATAATGCTCCAAATAATGGAAGATGGCATTTTGACCGATTCCCAAGGGCGCAAAATCGACTTCAAAAACACAATAATCGTAATGACCTCAAACGCCGGAGCGCGAAATATCACCGAAAAGCGCACTAAGCTAGGCTTTAATTCAGACGGCGGGGATGATGAGGCAATCGGATACGAGCAGATTCACGCTGCGGTTATGGACGAGGTGAAGCGTGTGTTCAAGCCGGAATTTCTAAACCGGATTGACGACATGATTGTGTTTCACAAGCTCAGCAAGGATAACATAGGAGAAATCTGTGTGAAGATGCTGGATTTACTCAAAGGGAGGCTTAAGGCTCTGGGCATAACCATGAGCGTAGAGGATTCCGCAGTGGAGCTTCTCTCCGAGCTCGGATATGACCCGGTATATGGTGCGCGCCCGCTGCGCAGGGTTATCAGAAGCAATGTGGAGGACATAGTTTCCGAGAAAATGCTTGAGGGAGATTTCAAAGATGGCGACGAACTGACCCTCAAGGCGGCAGATGAAAAAATAGATATTACAAAAGCAGCGGGGTAGTGCGTAAGCACTATCCCCTTTGCCCTCTATACAGAATTGGCCTGTATATGTTATACTGCGCTTAACGAAAAAATAGATTGGATGATATACAAATGATAACAGTTAATAATCTAAACATGTCCTTCGGTGCGGACACTCTCTTTTCCCAGGTGGATTTGCAGTTTACGGCGGGCAACTGCTATGGAGTAATCGGCGCTAATGGTTCAGGCAAGTCAACCTTCCTGAAAATTTTGGCAGGGGAAATTGATTACACTTCGGGAAGCATTGACCTAAAACCCGATGTGCGCATGTCTGTGCTCAAGCAGGACCAGAATATGTATGACGAATTTTCTGTCATCAATACGGTGATTATGGGAAATCAGCGCCTGTACGAATGCGGTAAGGAAAAGGATGAACTGTACCTAAAGGAGGACTTCTCTGACGAGGATGGCATCCGTGCGGCAGAACTTGAGGAAGAATACGCAGAACTCGGCGGCTGGGAGGCGGAATCAGATGCCTCACAGCTATTGCAGGGGCTTGGGATTCCTACTGATTTGCACGAAACCAAAATGAGTGAAATGGAGCCGCGCCAAAAGGTGAAGGTGCTGCTGGCCCAAGCTCTTTTCGGAACTCCCGACATAATTTTGCTCGATGAGCCAACCAATAACTTGGATGTAAATTCCGTGGTGTGGCTTGAAGATTTTCTCATGGACTATGAGGGCACTGTAATAGTCGTAGCCCATGACCGCTACTTCCTAAATACAGTTTGTACCCACATGGTAGATATCGACTATGGAAAAATTAAAATGTATGTGGGTAACTATGACTTCTGGTATGATTCCAGCCAGCTTGTGCAAAAGTTAATTAAGGAAAAAAACAAAAAAGGTGAGGACAAAATCCGTGAGCTGGAAGAATTTGTCCGGCGGTTTTCTGCAAATAAATCCAAGTCCAAACAGGCCACCTCAAGAAAGAAGCTCATAGAGAAAATCAAAATTGAAGAAATGCCCGCCTCATCCCGGAAATACCCGTGGGTAGGTTTTAAGATGGAACGGGAGCCGGGAAAGGACAGGCTTTTTGTCACAGATGTTTCAAAGACCGTGGATGGGGTGAAACTTCTTGACAAAGTGAGCTTCATCATGGGCAAAGAAGACAAAATCGCCTTCATAGGCGATAATGAAAACGCTATAACCACAATGTTCAAAATCCTGGCAGGGGAAATGGAGCCTGACGAAGGCGAGATTAAGTGGGGAGTTTCCACCACTCAGGCGTACTTCCCTAAGGATAACACAGAGTACTTCAGCGATAATGAACTGGAGCTAATCGACTGGATCCGCCAATACTCCGAAGATAAGCGCGAGAGCTATGTACGCACGTTTTTAGGGCGCATGATATTTACCGGGGACGATGTATACAAGCTGGTAAAGGTTTTGTCCGGCGGCGAGAAGGTGCGCTGTATGCTCTCAAAATTAATGCTTTCGGGTGCAAGCGTCCTGCTTTTAGACCAGCCCACGAACCATCTTGATCTTGAGAGCGTCCAAGCCTTAAATAACGGCCTTGAGGATTTTGGCGGCAATGTGCTCTTTACAACCCACGATCACCAGCTTATCCAGACTGTGGCAAACCGTATCATTGAGATTAAAGACGGCGGAATTATCGACCGTGCCATGACCTATGATGAGTATGTGGAGTCAATGAAGGTGGATGTGCAGCACTAACTAAACTTCAAACTTATATCCAGAGCCCTGACTGTGTGGGTGAGGGCACCGATGGAGATGAAGTCAACGCCTGTTTCGGCGACAGCCCGGAGGTCACGGCCGCCCATGTTGCCTGAAGCCTCTGTGAGGGCACGGCCGGCGATAAACCCCACGGCTTCGCGCATGGCATCCAGTGTCATATTGTCGAGCATTATTATATCCGCACCTGCTGCGACAGCCTCCTTAATTTGCTCAAGGCATTCCGTTTCGACTTCGATTTTCAAGGTCTGAGGGCAGTTATCCCTGGCGAGTTCAATAGCCTTAGCAATTCCGCCCGAGGCTACGATGTGGTTATCTTTTATGAGCACCCCGTCGGAAAGGTTAAAGCGGTGATTTGAGCCTCCTCCACAGCGGACGGCGTATTTGTCCAGTACCCGCATGCCCGGTACGGTTTTCCGAGTATCTACGATTTTAGCATTTGTTCCTTTTATAGCCTTTACAGCTTCTGCTGCTGCGGTTGCAACGCCCGACATGTGCTGCATTATGTTAAGGGCGGTGCGCTCTCCGGTCAAAATACTGCGGGAGGGGCCTTTTATCTCAGCCACAACATCCCCTGCACTGACCTCGGTTCCATCTGTAACTTTGGGCGTGAGGCAGACTCTTGAATCAAGAAGCTCAAACACCCGCCTTGCAACATCCAGCCCGCAGATAACCCCTGATTCTTTGGCCTTAAAAAAACCTTCCGAAGTAGCATTTTCAGGTACGCAAGAAACAGTGGTAACATCGCCGGTTCCAATATCTTCACGCAAAGCCGAAAGCAAGAAGCCGTCAAGGCCTAAATATAATTCGTTCATAGTAAACCTCCATAATAAGCAGACAGCGGTCATAGGCCGTCTGAAAATCCAAGTAGCAATTGATATAGTCGAGGATGGTGAATTAAATGGACATGCAATCATTTTTCATGATTGGCGGGGGAATCGGTTTTATATTTTTAATGACTTGCCTCGGTGCGGCAACGGTGTTTCTTTTTCGCAAGAAAGATTCCTCTGGCACAGGCTCTGTATTTTTGGGATTTGCGGCTGGGGTTATGATTGCCGCCGCGGTCTGGGGGCTGTTAGTCCCAGCAATTGAAGAAGCCCAGGCAGCGGGTCATATCCCGTGGATTCCTGCGGCCGGTGGCTTTATACTCGGCGTGCTGTTTCTTCTGGGACTTGACAATCTCATCCCTCATATCCACCCTGTGGAAAATATAAGGGAGGGGATGAGGAGCACCTCGAAGCGCACGACACTCCTGATTTCTGCGGTTACGCTGCACAATATACCCGAGGGCATGGCCATAGGCCTGGCCTTTGCGCTTGCGGCGCAGCAGGGTGGAGATGCTGCTCTTTACGCCTCTGCCGTGGCTTTGGCGATTGGTATAGGAATACAGAACTTCCCGGAAGGGGCGGCGATTGCCCATGTGCTCAGGCAAGAGGGATTTTCCAAGGTCAAATCATTTTTTTATGCGTGCCTAACTGGCGTAGTTGAGCCACTCTTTGGAGTGGTTGCCGTGCTTATAGCTGCGTGGATTGCTCCTGCAATGCCGTGGCTGCTGTCGTTTGCAGCCGGCGCGATGATATATGTGGTCGTGGAAGAGCTAATCCCGGAAGCCCACTTAGGCTCACACTCACATTCCGGCTCACTTAGTGTTGTGGCGGGATTTCTTGTTATGATGGTGCTTGATATAACAATCGGTTAGGGCCCCGGAGAAAAGGCCGAGGAGAGGCTTCAAAGCACAAAACTATCTGTCTAAATAGTGGGAGCCTATGCTTTCCGGCCGGTTTAAGGCAGCTTCCGTTATGGCTTTTGCCACGGCTGCTATGTTAAGAGTTTCCAGATAGGCGAGGCTATCATCTGAAACGGATTCCAGCAATGAGAGTTCCTCACTGATTATTTCAAGTGCGAGCTTTAAGCCTTGAGTTGTCCGCAGGGCACCGCAGTGGGCACTCATGGTTTCTTGAATTTTCTCACGGTGCTTCGGATAGTCAAGCTGCGCACCCTGCCTGGGGGGGATGTTTTCCAAAACAGGGGCTGTGCGGGGCGGGGATTTGCCGTGGGATGAGTTAATAAATTGAGCGGCTCTGCGGCCAAAGACAAGACATTCCAGCATTGAATTTGAAGCTAGGCGGTTTGCCCCGTGCACACCCGTATTTGCGGCTTCACCGCAGGCAAACAGGCCGGGTATGTTAGTGCGCCCGTCTATGTCAGTTTCAATGCCGCCCATCATATAATGCTGGACAGGGCAGACAGGGATTTTGTCCTTTGCTATATTTATGCCCTGGCTAAGGCAAACCTTGTAGATAGTGGGGAAGCGGGTTTTAAGGAAACTCTCAGATTTTGCGCTGATATCCACAAAGGCATGGTCTTCACCGCTATCGCGCAGTTCCTTTAGTATGCCTCTTGCAACAATGTCCCTCGGGGCTAGTTCAGCGAGTTCGTGCTGGCCTACCATGAAGCGCTCGCCCTTGCTGTTTACCAGCAGGCCGCCCTCGCCCCTGACCGCTTCCGAAATTAGAAACTCGTTGCCGTCGCTGTCCGCGCGCCACAGCCCTGTGGGGTGAAACTGTACAAACTCGATGTTTCTAAGTTTTGCGCCCGCCCTCATGGCGGCGGCAATGCCGTCACCAGTTGCAATCGAAGGGTTTGTGGTGGACTTGTAAATTTGGCCGATGCCACCTGTGGCTATAACCACATTTTCTGTTTTGATATATACAAACTTTCTGTCGTTATACTTTACTATGACACCTGTTACGCCGCTTTCCCCTGTCACTATGTCATAAAGGCAAGATTGGCCGCTGAATGTTATGTTTTTACATTTTGAAACAATGTGCGACAGAGCTTTGAGTGTTTCACGCCCGGTGGCATCGCCCCCTGCGTGTACGACCCTGTTCTTGTTGTGACCACCCTCTCTAGTGAACTGGAGTTCTCCAAATTCGTCAAGGTCAAAGGGTACATTGAGCTTGACGAGATTTCCTATGTCGTCAGGCCCTTCGTTTACAAGCACTGTAGCGGCGTCGATGTCACTAAGCCCCGCCCCGGCAACGACAGTGTCCTCTAGGTGGAGCTCAGGGGTATCCCCTTCGTTTATCGCGGCTGCAATCCCGCCCTGAGCCAGCCAAGAGCTTGAAATATCAATGTTATCCTTAGCGATGATGACACACCGCAGATTTTCATCCAAGTTGAGCGCGGTGTACAGCCCCGCAAGGCCGGCACCGGCTATTACCACATCGGCTTCAAATGTGTTTTCAATCTTGGTGTCCCTGCAAATTGCATATCTCACAGTAGTGCTCCTTAGTATATTGGATTCTTTAGAGCAGTATAGCAGATGCAAATACGTTTCACAATACCTAAACGCCAGCTGGGGCGGCTTTGACTTTTTTTGCCTAAAATGTTACCATAACTAAGCAAATACTGATGGAGGTGCCGTTTTGAAGGTGTATATGATTAGCGTGACATGGGATTGCCACGGCGAGGTGTGGTGTGCAGTAAATGAGAAAATCCCTTTTGCAATGGAGTGTGCTTGTTTTGATGAGCTAATTGCGGGAGCTAAGGTGGCGGTTCCGGAGATAATTGAGTTAAACGGCCTTGAGCCTGCGGGGATTTTGCACTTTATGGCTGAGCGCAGGGAGGGTGTGATGTAATGGGGCCATTTGAAGAGATTGTCAGAAAAAGCCTTGAAGATGGCGGGTGTTTGTTCGTCAAGTGGGGTAAAGGCAGCTATGAAGTTTGGCTAAATCCTGTCAGTGGAAAGTATTTTCCGGTTGATGCTTCAATAAAGTCAAGGCGAAATGCAAATGTTATTTTGAAGCTGGCCGGAGTAAATAAGGAAGTATAATGATAGATATTTCGTTTCAAAATATAAAAAAGGCTTTTGAGGAAGGAAATGACATTCTTGACGGCATTACTTTTGATGTAAATCAGGGTGAGCGTGTCGGCCTTCTAGGCAAGAATGGGGCGGGAAAGACCACTCTTTTGAGGATAATTACAGGGGAACTCTCATCTGATGAGGGAGAGATAGTTATGCCCGGATTTAAGAAGCTGGGCCTAATCTCCCAAATTCCTGTTTTCCCGCAAGGATACACTGCAAACGATGTTTTGAAAACAGCCTTTGAGCACTTAAAAGAAATAAAGTCTGAGATGGAGAAACTGGAGAAACTTATGGCCGAGGGAGCCTCGCCCGATGTTCTAAAGCGTTACGACAGCCTGGCCTTTGAATATGAGAGGCAGGGAGGGTACAACACGGAGTTTGAGCTAAACAGGGTAGCCAACGGCCTGAGGATTCCCGAGGCTCAGAAGGAGCAGCTTTTTGATACACTCTCAGGCGGAGAGAAGACGCGCATTAACTTAGCCCGCCTGATTTTGGAAAATACCGACATATTGCTTCTGGACGAGCCTACAAACCATCTGGATATGCGGGCGACAATGTGGCTTGAGGAATTTCTTCTGAAATTCAAAGGCACTGTTTTGATTATCTCCCATGACAGATATTTTTTGGACAGGACAATCAGCCGCGCAATTGAGATTAAGGGCGGCAAGGCTGAATTTTATAGCGGCAACTACAGCTACTATGTTGTGGAAAAGCAGCGCCGGTATGAGGAGCAGCTTGAGAAGTTTCAGCGGGAGCAGGTTGAAGCCAAACGGTTGCGGGATGCAGCCGATAAGCTCTGGCTGTGGGGCACGGGGAACAAAAATTTAATGAAGAAGTCCCACGCTATACGCAGAAGGTCAGAGCGTGTGCAGCAGACTGACAGACCCGACAAGGACAAGTCAATGCGCGTGAAGTTTGGTGAGCGTGAATTTAGGGGCGATGAGGTTCTGGTTTTCAAAAAGCTGGAAAAGTCATTTGACGGGCGCAAACTAGTTGATATTGATGAGCTTGAAGTACACGGCGGTGAGCGGATTGCTATAATAGGTGACAATGGCAGCGGCAAGACTACCCTTGTAAAAATGATAATGGGCGAGTTGAGCCCAGATTCGGGGTCTGTAAAGAAAGGCCCGTCTGTTAAGCCTGCTTATTTGCCGCAGGTGGTAAAATTTGAACATCCTAGGCGGACACTGGTGGATACCCTAATTTATGAGCAAAATGTAAGCCCTCAGACAGCCAGGAACAGGCTCGGAGGCTTTATGTTCTCAGGGGAGGATGTCTTTAAGTTTGTCGGTGATTTATCAGGCGGTGAAAAGAGCCGCCTTAGGCTCTGCATGCTAATGGATTCGGAGATAAACCTCTTGATTTTGGACGAGCCGACAAATCACCTCGATTTGCCTTCCCGTGAATGGATAGAAAATGCTGTGGATGAATACGGTGAAACTCTCCTGTTCATCTCCCATGATAGATATTTTATTAACCGCTTTGCAACGCGCATTTGGGAGATTGAAGATGGGGTTTTCACGGATTTTCTGGGGACATTTGAGCAGTATATCGCAGCTAAAGAGTCAGGCAAAACAAAGGAATCCGACACTAAAGCCATAAAAAAAGAACCCTCTGCAAAGGCTAAGCTCAAGCGCAAGCCCAGCGATTTACAGAAGGAACTTAGAAAAGTTGAGCGGGATATTGAGAAGCTGGAACAGGAGATTGCCCGGATTGGAGGGGCGCGTGAAGAATTTTCAAGTGATTACGAGAAGCTAATGGAGCTCGATGAGCAGGAGCGTGCAGCCCATGAGGCCTTAGACATCTTGATGGCACAGTGGGAGGACCTTGCGTAGGTCGCGGTGGCCTGCGCCTAACTAAAGGGATTTCTCCCGCTCAGCCTGTGAGGGGCGAAGATAGCTAGGCTCTAGTTCAAGTGCTGATGTGGGTTTTGAGGCTGCAGCAGCCAGCGCCACCCCATAAGCTGTTTGATAGCGCATGAGTGCCGGTGCTAACAGGCAGGATACGCCTGCCCCAGCAAGGAAATCATATGAAAGACAAGCTCCGTCACCAACCAAGTAAGTGGGCGTGTCAAAAGTTTTAAGCACCGCAGACAAATCCTCAAGTGATATAGCTCTGTCCTCACAGAGCCTGACAGGGCGGCCATCTTGCCACTTAAACAGGGCATTGTAAACCTGGCTGCGCCGTGCGTCCATAACAGGGCAGATTACCAGCTCCTTATGCTCCGTTTGAAAAGCCATAGCTTCAAGAGTTGAAACGCCGCAAACAGGTTTATCTGCGCCCCAGGCCAGGCCGTTGGCAGCAGAAACCCCTATGCGGACTCCTGTAAATGACCCTGGCCCTCGGGAAACGGCGATTAAGTCCATATCTGCAACCGACAATTCAAGATTTTTTAGCAAATCCTCAGCCATGGCAAGCAACGTGCGGCTATGGGTGAGGCCGCTGTTTTGAAAATATTGCCCCAGCAGGACGCCATCTGCACACACGGCAGCAGATGCGGGTTTTGCAGACGAATCCATAGATAGTACAAGCATTTAGTGGTGTATCTCCTATTTTTACTTTAAGTGTTCCAGCCCTGAAATCTCAAGCTGCCGCCTGTCATCTCCGAGGCTTTCAAGCCTTACGGTGACCGTTTCCGGCGGGAATGCCCCAGGGACTTTCTCGCTCCACTCGACGGCACAAACGCCTCCGCGCTCAAGATAGTCATCCCATCCAATATCAAAAAGCTCAGCTTCGCTCTCCAGCCTGTACATGTCAAAATGAAACAAGGGCACCGGGCCGGGATATTCATTGACTATAGTAAAGGTCGGGCTGGATACGTTCATGGCTATTCCTAGGCCTTTAGCCAGTCCGCGCGTAAAAGCAGTTTTGCCTGCTCCGAGATTTCCATAAAGGGCGACTACACTGCCGGGTTTAAGGCTTCTTCCTAGTTTTTCTCCCTCAAGGGCGGTATCATTTTCACTATTTGTTATAATAATCATCTGCTTACAATACCACGCTTTGGGCATTAAATAAAGCCTAAAGGTTTACGAATCCGGAAAAAAATGTTATAATAAAAGTACTACAGTAGTATTTAGATACAAAATTTGAGGACTTTATCTAATGGTATTTTTTAGGGCGATAGCCAAGTTTTTCCGTGAGGCAGATATATTTTTGCTTGCACTTAGCCTGTTTAGCACTGCTTATGGCATGGTGCTCATCAACAGCATCACACGAAATGCCGTCGGCGGAAATCACATAAATGTTCAGATAGGTGCGGCTGTAATAGGGCTGCTTTTGTTTGTGTTATTTTCCTATGTAGATCTCGATATCATTGCAGACAAGTCTGTATTTCTCCTTATATTCAGCGTTTTGTTTATTTCCACGCTGATTTTTTGGGGAGAAGGCGGCGAAGAGGCGGGAGTAGGCAACAATGCGTGGCTTCGTTTTTTTGGAATAGGCATTCAGCCGGCAGAGGTTGTCAAAATCCCCTTTATCATTATTATTGCAAAAATGATTTCTACCTTCAAGGAGCGCAGAAAGCTAAACAATTTCCTATACTTAATTCAAATCGTTGCTGTTTTTGGGATTTTGTTCGGTTTGATTCTAGGCGTTTCAGAAGACCTAGGTTCAGCAGTTGTGTATGTCTTCATTCTCTTGGTAATGCTTTTTGTAGGCGGCGTGAAACTACGGTGGTTTCTTCTGGGAGGAGCTGGGGTGGTGGCAGCGTTTCCTTTTCTATGGAATATGTTGGAGCCTTTTCAGAGGGGCAGGATACAAGCACCATTTGTAAGGTTTTTTCCGGACTTGCTCACAGCGGAGGAATATGCAATCTTCGCATGGCAGGTAGGGCGGAGCCAGGCTGCAATTTCCAACGGAGGCGTTTTGGGAATGGGGCTGGGAAACGGCGACTTTACACAGCGGTGGGGGTCGATACCTGCACATCACACCGACTTTATCTTTGCTGCGGCAGGGGAGGAATTTGGCTTTGTGGGTTGCATCTTTATTGTGCTGCTGCTGGTTATGACCACCATAAGATGTGTTTACGTGGGGGCCAAGTCCAACAATACCCTCGGGCTTTTGGTCTGCACGGGAATTGCAGCCATGCTCATTATCCACTCGGTCATAAACATCGGCATGACACTGGGAATTATGCCTGTAATTGGAATAACCCTCCCGTTTTTCAGTTATGGCGGCTCTGCCATAGTAACATGCCTTGCGGCCATGGGGATTGTTTCAGGGGTTAAAATGCGGCCAAAACCATCGCGCTTTAGAACTCTTTAGGAGCGGCAGACAATAATATTACAAAATAAAAAGGGTTTTACTTACTTTTTGCGTAAAAGATTAATATAGGGAATTTTCATGGCGGGGAAGGTGTGGTTATTATGAGATGCCCCAGAGAAGAAAGACTAGAGCTCGAGCGGCAGATGCTATCGCCGCTCGCTTCTCATGCGAGCAGCTCAAGAGGCAGGGAAATAGATGAGCCTGAATGCGAAATCAGGACTTGTTACCAAAGGGACGTGGACAGGATTACGCACAGCAAGTCCTTCCGGCGGCTAAAGCACAAGACACAGGTTTTTTTGCAGCCTGAGGGCGACCACTACAGAACCAGGCTTACCCATACCCTTGAGGTGGCGCGTATTGCACGGACTGTCGCCCGGGGCTTGAGGCTCAACGAGGATCTCACTGAGGCCATTGCTCTCGGCCATGATTTAGGGCATACCCCTTTTGGTCATGCGGGTGAGCGGGCATTAAATGAGCTGCTGGAAGATATCGGAGGATATAAGCACAATGAGCAGAGCCTGCGGCTGGTAGAGAAAGTTGAGAGGGACGGCCAGGGTATTAACCTGACCTACGAGGTTAAAAATGGGATTTTAAGGCATACAGGCGAGGAGCTTCCCGACACGCCGGAGGGGTGCATAGTCCGCATTGCCGACAGGATTGCCTATGTAAACCACGACTTGGATGACGCTATGAGGGCGGGGGTCTTGCGTGAGCCCGGCATTCCTTCGGAGATAATTTGCGCATTTGGCGCAGAAAATAGCGACAGGATAAATACCCTGATTTTGGACTTGATTAAAGAGAGTGAAAGGTGCGGCGAAATCACTTTCAGCCCGCATGTTTCGTTTGTTTTCAGTACCTTTAGGGATTTTATGTACAAGACGGTATATAAGAACATGGCAGTCAAGGGTGAGGAGAGGAAAATTCTGGGAATACTAAAGGGGATTTTTGGACATTACTCCAAGGCTCCCGATGAATTACCTGATTTTTACAGGCGCGTGGCTGCATCAGACGGCATCGAAAGGGCAGTGAGCGACTATATTTCCGGGATGACAGACAAATATGCCATACACATTTACGAGAGATTATTTATACCCGATGCGTGGCAGGTGAGATAAACCGGGGGAGGTCATATGCCAGTACCAAGAAGTTTTATTGATGACCTTATCGCTAGGCTGGATATAGCCGATGTGGTTAGCGGATATGTGCGCCTTACAAAGCGGAGCGGCAGCAACATGCTGGGCCTTTGCCCTTTTCACAGTGAAAAGACACCGTCATTTAATGTAAATTCCGAAAAGCAGTTTTATCACTGTTTTGGCTGCGGTAAGGGCGGGGGAGTAATTAACTTCATTATGGAGATTGAGAATCTGCCCTTCTTAGATGCTGTGGAAGTTTTGGCCAAAAGGGCGGGAGTTGCCGTGCCGGAAAGCAGCGGCGCAATAGATGAGCTTGCAGGAAAGCGCCAGCGGATGCTCCAGCTCAACAGGGATGCTGCCATCCATTTTCACGACATGCTTAAATCGCCCATAGGCCAAGCCGCAGAGGACTATCTTTCGCGAAGGGGCATTAGCAGAGTTGTGGCAACAAAATTCGGCATAGGTGCCGCCCCCGATTCATGGACGCTGCTACTAGACGCCATGACTCAAAAGGGATATTCCCGGCAGGAACTTTTGGAAGCAGGTCTTGTTAGGACAAGCAAAAAGGACAGTGGCGGGTCATACGATCTGTTTAGAAACAGGGTTATGTTTCCTGTTATAGATGTCCGTGGAGGTGTTATAGGATTTTCAGGAAGAGTACTTGGAGATGGAGAACCGAAGTACCTCAACTCTCCCGACACTTTGGTGTTTAATAAAAGCCGCAACCTCTTTGCCCTCAACTTGGCCAAAAAGAGCAAGGCGGGGATGATAATTCTCGTCGAGGGGAATATTGACGTTGTAGCTATGCACCAGGCGGGTTTTGACTGCACAGTTGCAGCTTTGGGAACCGCACTTACAGCGGAGCAGGCCAGGCTTATGTCCAGATACACAGAGAAATCCGTCATAGCATTTGACTCTGACACAGCCGGCAAAAAAGCGGTTCTTAGGGCGATTCCGTTACTGGAAAAAACAGGCATGAGCGTTAAGGTTGTCGATATGGGAGCCTCTAAAGACCCTGATGAATTTCTAAAGCAAAGAGGCGCGGATGCTTTTAAGATTTTGCTTGAACGCAGTGAAAACCACATATCCTACAGGCTTTTAGCAATTGAATCCGGTGTTGATTTGAGCACGGACGAGGGACGGTTATCCTATATCTCATCGGCATCAACCATTCTTTCAGAGCTTGAAAGCAAAGCAGAACGGGAAATATACGGGACCAAGGTCGCTAAGGCTGCCGGAGTATCGCCTGAATCTATCCAAGCTGAGGTCAGCAAGAAGGTCGAGTCGAGGGTGTCAAGGCAGAAAAAGAACTTTGAAAGAAAAGTGACGCGCCCCGCCGATTCAAGGCAGCCCAGTGAGAGAGCCCAAAGGGAGTCAAATATTATCTCAGCGATTGCCGAGGAGGGTGTTGTAAGATGCCTTGTGCGTGACCCCACGCTTATGAAGATAGCCGATGAACTGGAATTCACCCAAAGCGAGTTTACATCAGGTTTTCTGGCAAGGGTATTTGAAGTTATTGCAGGCCGTATTTCCCAGTCGAGGGATACTAGGGAAGCATTCATTATGTCTGAATTTGACACAACTGAGGCCTCACGCCTCACAGTTATTTTGGAAAAACCCGAGGACTTGCCCAACAGCGAGAAGTCTATGAGGGAGTACATCGGAAAAATCAGGGCAGAGAAGCTCAAATCCGTTACACCTGACCAAGACATTCTCCTTGAGATAATGAAAAAGAAATTCCGGGAAATGGAAGATGGTAATTAAGATATGTTTGTGAGTGTTTAGGACTCGCTAGTTACAGGAAAGGAAGAGAAATTAATGCAGGAAAAATCTAAAAAAAACAAGGGGATGCCCGAGGACATAACTGCTGAGGACGGCGCAACTTCCGTAGCGGAAGAAGGTGCTGAAAAGAGCCGGGAGCAGGAGAATGAGGAGCGCCTCAACGCACTGGTAGAGGAAGGGAAACGCCGCGGCAGCCTAAGCTCAAAGGAGCTGCTGGATGTTCTTGAGGATATGAACCTTGAACAAGAGCAAATTGACAAGTTTTATGACACTCTTGAAAATTTGAATATTGACACCACGGAGCAAGATGAGGCAGAGTTTATACCGCCTGATGAACTAGCTCCTGAAATTGAGGAACTACAGGAAATCGAAACCCTCAATGAAGACGAGCTGATTGACCCTGAAACTTTGGTTGACAATTTCAGTGTGGATGACCCTGTGCGCATGTACCTCAAAGAGATTGGCAAGGTAAACCTCTTAAATACAGAAGAAGAGGTTGAACTGGCAAAGCTCATGGCTGAGGGGGACAAGGAAGCTAAGCGCAAGATGGCCGAGGCTAACCTTAGGCTTGTTGTCAGCATAGCCAAGCGCTATGTGGGGCGCGGCATGTTATTTCTGGATCTTATTCAGGAGGGTAACTTGGGGCTTATTAAGGCTGTTGAGAAATTTGACTATACAAAGGGCTATAAGTTCTCCACTTATGCCACCTGGTGGATTAGACAGGCGATTACACGGGCTATAGCCGATCAAGCGCGCACAATACGGATTCCCGTGCACATGGTGGAAACAATTAACAAGGTAATGCGCATCTCCCGGCAGCTTCTTCAAGAGCTGGGCCATGACCCTACACCTGAAGAAATCGCCGCTGATATGGGTATGCCTGTGGAGAAGGTTAGGGAGATTCTGAAAATTGCACAGGAGCCTGTTTCACTTGAAACGCCAATAGGCGAGGAAGAGGACAGCCATCTTGGGGACTTTATCCCTGATGAAGATGCTTCTGAGCCTGCTGAGGCGGCCTCTTTTACGCTTCTCAAAGAACAGTTGGCGGAAGTTTTGAGCACTTTGACCCCGAGGGAAGAAAAAGTGCTCCGTCTTAGGTTTGGGATTGAGGACGGCAGAACCCGCACACTGGAAGAGGTGGGCAAGGAATTCAATGTAACCAGGGAGAGAATCAGGCAAATTGAAGCAAAAGCCCTGCGCAAACTCCGCCACCCCAGCCGCAGCAAGAAATTAAAAGACTTTTTGAATTAGATAAGAAATAATAGTGGAGGTACGGTTATGACTCCGGAACTACTTGACGAATGCGAAAAATACAGGGAACATTTCGCAGATCTTCTGGAAATAGGCTGTAAAATCGTCAATATACCAGAAAGCTCTGCGCCATATATATCACCCAAAAACGACTTGAAGGACTTTTGCACCCACTGCACCCATGGCAACAAAAAAGGTCTCACGACGCATCTTTACGGATGCCATGAAGCCCACCGCTGGAGTGGGAAGTACATCTATTACTGCCCTCTTGGCCTGACCTTTATTTCTGCCACGATTTCTGACGGCAGCGGGAACCTCACAGGCGGAATTGTCGTAGGGCCGATTGTAATGGGTGATTTGCAGGATGTTATTTACGACATCCCTGCACCCGACATGGCTTGGGCTGTTTCACAGCTCAGCGTGTTTTCGACAAACAAGGTGCGGCACATCTCTGAAATTCTATCTGCGGTAACGGCCCGCATAACCGATGATGAACTCAAGAAGAGAGAAAATCCTCGTGCAAACCAAGAGAAACTGCTCTATGAAATTAATGTTGCAAAAGATCAATATGCCGACGGTGATGTAAAGAGCGCAGAAGTTTTGCTGAAATTTGAAAAAGAGTTGCATTTTGCGATGCTGCGCGGGGAAAAAGGCTCTGCCCTACAGATGCTAAACGAAGTTCTTGCGCACATTCATGTTTATAGCAATTTTGACGTCAGAGCCATTAAAGCCCGCCTGCTTGAGCTTCTTGTAATTCTCTCCCGTGCCACTATTGAAGCCGGTGCTGACCCTGCTGATACATTTAGGCTCTCTGAGGACTTTATGTCTCAAATTGAGCAGTACTCTGACGTGGATCAGCTAGCCTTGTGGATATCAGATATAGTCCGCCGCTTTGTGATGCAAGCCTTTGATCTTGCCCAAATCAAGCATTCAGACGTTGTGTTTAAGACAACGAGCTATATAAAGCGCAACTGTGCTGAGAAGCTCTCGCTGGATTCACTCGCCAGGGAGGTTTATCTAAGCAAATCATACCTTAGCAGTATTTTCAAAAAAGAAACAGGAATGAGCCTCACAGCGTATATTACGAAGGTCCGCGTGGAAAAGAGCAAGAAGCTCCTTCTTGAGGATAACGCCAGCCTGGCTCACATCTCCAGCCAGTGCGGATTTAAGGATCAAAGCTACTTTACGAAGGTTTTCAAAAAAGAAACAGGGGTGTCGCCCAAGCGGTTCCGCAACAACTACTTTGGGGGAGGCAACTAAGGCTGTCAAGATTTAAGAGCGGATGTTTTTGACATGTTTTTAAGCTGTAGCGCAACTTACTGGAGGATTACTATATGAAATACATTGAAGGCCATGAAACTGGCCCTGCATTTAACTTGGCTTTTGAGCAATATGCCTTTGACACACTTTCACTCAGCGACGACCTTTTTATGCTCTGGCAAAATCACGACACTGTTATTGTGGGCCTGCATCAAAACACAATGCAGGAAATTAACAGAAGTTACATAGATGGCAACAAAATTCCCGTTATCCGCCGCCTCTCAGGAGGCGGAGCTGTGTTCCACGACAGGGGGAATCTCAACTTTACATTTATCACCAAGGAAACTGACAACTCGGAAATAGACTTTGAACTTTCCTGCAAGCCAATTGCCGAGGCTCTTATTTCCATGGGTGTGCCTGTCGAATTTAGCGGGCGCAATGACATGTCTGTAGAGGGAAAGAAATTTTCCGGAAATGCCAGATATTTCAAAGATGGCAGACTCATGCACCACGGGACTATTTTGTTTGATGTGGATATGGACAAGCTGGCACAGACCTTGAAGGTCTCTGAAGATAAGCTGGAATCCAAGGGCGTGAAATCGGTGCGTTCCCGTGTGGTGAATCTGCGGGAATACCTTGATATGACTGTTGAGGAATTCTGGGCTGCCTTAAGGGAGAAAATGGCAGCTAACATGGCTGAATATAAACTCAGCCAGCAAGATATTGGGGCAATTGAGGATATAAAAAAAATGCGCTACGGCACATGGGAGTGGAATTACGGACAATCTCCCGCGTTCTCAATAGAGAAAAAACGCCGCATTGAAGGATTTGGTTCAATACGGCTGTGCATGAACTCTGAAAAGGGGAGAATTACAGCACTTGCAACCGATGGCGATTACTTCGGCGTCAAACCGTTTGCCGACGTAGCGAAGGCTCTTACAGGCGTGCAGCTAGAGCGCGGAGCCCTGCAAGATGCCCTTAAGGAACTAAATTTAAGCGATTATTATGAAAGCCTAGGCATGGAGCAGTTTGTAGACCTTGTGCTAAACTAAAAAAGAGAGCAGCCTAAATGGCGCTTGAGGCCGTAAGGCCTATGTGTGACATTCTCTCAAAACGAAACGCCGCCAATCCTGCATTTTACAGGATATGGCGGCGTAGTAATGGCGTGCCCTAAACTTCAGGCAAACCCGCTCTCTTGCTGTCAAATTCTTCTTGAGTTAAAATCCCTTTTTCAAACAAGGATTCTAGCATGGCAAGGTCATCACTTGTGCCTAAATCAGCTTGGGCGGCCTTGTAGGTTTCTTTCTCTTTTGATTTGAAATAGATTTTGATATTTAGCGCTATTGCAATTAGGATATACCCGACAATGCTTTCAGCCACCAGATCAATCAGCGGTGTAAATACTATCTCAAAAAACAAGCTAAGCACAAGCATGTAAAGGTACATAAGGCCTAGCATGCCCACATAGCCTATGGCATACATCAAAAACTGCTTGAAAACATTGCTGCCTTTGGATTTTTTCATAATGAACTTCTCTAAAGCAAAGAAAAGGATTACAGCCGCAACCAGCATGACATCACGTTCTACAAAACGGGTCCAAAAAGCTCTTGCCATACCCAAGAAGTCCCTTTGTTCAGCCTCGGCAATAATGCTAAACCAATAGAAAATTTTTGAAAGTGCGAGATACGAGAACAAAATCTCTTTAAGCGGCAAGTATCTCTTCTTCTTTTGTTCGTTCATAATCTTAACTTCGCTTTCTTTCAACCCGGTACTTCGCGTTATTGATGATTCAAATTAACTGTAACTTGCCATCAGAACTGCTTCAAGAAGCAGGCCAAAGGCACGCATGTTGGCATCCATCATTCCTGGCCACAGATATTCAATTGTGTTAAACTCATCCATAGGCGAGTGCAGGACAGTAGCGGCAAACTCTGGGGATACTTGTACTCCCATGGGGATTCTCTGACCGTCAATGTTTTCGGTTCTTTCAAGACCTGCCATATTCAAAACTGTGTGGGTCATGCCGAAAACCAAGTGGTCTGTCGAAAACATAACAGCTTCTGGAAGTCTTAACAGCTCAAGATTGTCAGTGCGGTTAAGATTTGCAGCAATAGCGTCAATCTGCCTTGAAATGCCAGTTTCCACAACTTCTATAACACCCAGAGTAAACCCTTGTGTAGCGGCAAGAATCGGCGGCATTGACGCTAGTTGACCTAATATTCCTGCAATGGTTTCATAGACCAGTTCATCCAAAATATCTTCATCAATTTCTTCGCTTCCTGTCATGGCGACTGCTATGTCCCTAAAATATGCTCTGGCAGCTTCGTCAAAAATCGAAACAATATCTTCTACAGCTTGCTCATCAATTTCCGGAATCATTCCTGCGCCAAAAAGGATGTATGGCCCTTCAATCAGCACATCAGCGTTTATCATCATAACAACATTTGCATGCTCAGCGGCTAAGAGAGAGTCATAGTAATAAAAAGCACCGAGCAGACCGACTTCCTCGGCACCGAAAAAGACATAAACTATTGTGTAGTAATTATCGAGCTCCAGCATACGTTGCGCACTTTCTAAAAGAAGAGCAACACCCGAAGCATTGTCGCTTGCACCCGGGTACGGAACTGAGTCATAATGTGCACCGACAATTATAAAACGCTCACTTTCCCCCGGAACAGTTAAAATAACATTTTGGCTGGTCCGGTCAGCACGGAGCTGATGATTCCTTCCCGTACCGAGAATAGACGGACTTGAGATGTGCTCCCAGTCGGCCGGTATAAAACGAAGTTCCTTCTCAACTGAATCCTGAAAGCTAAACTCCTGTACCTCAATGGCATCCCAAGCATGACCCATTGCTAGAAGCTCCTCAACAATCCAAGCTGCGGCCTCTTTTTCCTGATATGTAAATGCGCTGCGCCCGCCAAGGTTATCGCTCATATACTCAATAAATCCCACAGAGATTCCGCCATGAGGCAGGCTCGTTGAGAAAGAAACATCCCTGATGTTTGAAAAACGCCCAAAACTCCAGTCAGCCGTACTACGCTGCGGTATAGGCAGTGTAGATGCGGTTATTTGAACTGTTTGTGTTTCAGCAATCCAGTTGAGGTTAAAACCGATACTTTCGAGCACAAGGCGAAGCGGAAGCATCGTTCTTGCGTTTTTGGTCTGTGCGGGGACATCAAGTGTTCCGCTTACTCCATTTGTGGTGAAAACATTGCTGCCGATAGTTATAACAACAGTGGCGTGACCTGTGAGTGTAGCTTGACTTGTCGCTTCATTCCAGTCAACCTCAAAACCCATCTGCTCAAACACTCCGCGCACGGGAACGAGCACCCTTCCATCAACAATGACAGGTCCCTGGTCAGCAAAATTCACCGGATTTCCATTAAGCAAAACAGTAATAGGGTCACTTACGGCACTTGGGGCTGCGCTAATTGCGGGAACAAATGAAACGAGCATAAGTATTGCGAGGATGCCACCGATGACTGTCTTTTTCATTTGTAAATCCTCCATATATGTTATTGACTTTATAAGCTAATGATCCACCCGGCACTCTGATGACATTATATATCAAGCGGAAGCAATGTCAACATGCACACCAGAAATTGCCATCGGAGTATAATGCACAAATGCATCACATCCCATACTATGGGGCAAGCTGGGCAACTGGCGTTGCTGTCGATAAGCCCGATACCTCTTGTGTCAAGCTCCGCCATCAGCTTACCGGATTCATGGCACTTATGTTTCTAAGTTTTGCAATATAACGTCTTGTAAGCCGCTTTGATTTCACGTTTTCAATATATGCTCGGAAATCCCTGTACGAGCATTTAAGGCTAAAGAAATGGCTGCTCCGCCTGAAGTCGCAGTTCTTGCAAAATCTGCGTCACCTTCAATATGTCTGCTTTGCCCGCCAAAGTAGCTAACGCACTATGTACTTTGCCCTAATCCCGCAAGTGGGGGTCAAAGTACGTGCGCCCTGCCGGGGGCTGAAAAGACAAAAGCCATGTCACACGGCTTTTACATTTTTGTCCATGTCAAAAATGTTCGCCGCAACTCCGACATTCCAACTCATCCGCATCATGCTGTATTCAACAGCAATAAATATAAGGGTGTTCATTAAGTCCGTCATCACGATACCCAACTACATGAACGCTGTCATCTTTTAAGTCCATGTACAACTCCGCTCCGCACTCCATACAGACCCATGCCCGTGCGCCATCTTCTTCAGTTTTTCCGCCGCATTCAATACAATTCATGTCTATAACCCTCCCTCAAAATTTGATATTGTTCTCAGAAAATCACAGGAAACAAAATGGGGATTATCCGTATTCCCGATTATCTCAATCAGTATGGCATCGCCATCAGATTCAAGAATCCTAAAACTATCGCCAACATTGAATATAACACCTTTGCTATCTTTTCCATACGACATAACTTCAAGAATCATTTGTGGATATTCACTCGGATTGGTTTTCGAGTGAATTTTACCTTTTACTTTTCTGTAAACTTTTTTAACTCCAGCTTCTCCAATTCTACCTGTTACATAGCCAACACCAGCAGTTATCAAGCCCAGTGCTACAGGCCCTCCTACTTTTTGCAAGCCAAGTCATCCCTTGATATAAGCCCAAATTGCTCACAGCAATCCTCCTATCAGTTTTGTTTTATTAACCAAGCAATTCACGGATTTTACTTGCCATTACATTCTTCCGTGCTTCATAAAACGCTTCGAAATGTTCAAGTTCAAGCGATGTGCCATTCGGTATCATGGCTTCATCAAAGAAGCTGGCTCGTTGAGTGTCGTTCATATCGTTATAATAATCAACAAGTCGCATATCACTCTTGCTGGCGTTGCTTCGCCCAATCAGCAAATGGAGATTAGGAAGTCTGTTACGCATCCCACGCCACCGCTTCCAATCTTCCACAGAAATTGACGGCGGCTTGTTAACATCAAATCTACTGTCTGGATGAAGGTGGTCTTGCTCATATTTGGAGTGCCTGTTCAACCAATCAAGGTTCAAATAATAAAGAACTTCGCCCCCAACTCTACTACCCTTTTCAGAATTAAGCACATCTTCAATTCTTCCCTCGGTAACTCTCAAATCGCCCATTTGATTGAGCATTTCGATTGTAATTTCGCAATCAAAACTGTTCATGTTATTTTTCATTTGTTGCAGTTTGCCTGTTGTTCCTGATTTGAAATAGGAAAAGAATATTGCCCTAAGTAAATACGCACGAACAGCATGTACGTTGTTGCTATAATCTGAATTGAAATAGATATAGTAGACTATCGGTAACAAGACGTTCCAGCTACTTGAAAAACGGCTAACATCTATTTTCATTCCGCTAAGTAGACTTTCCAAATTGACTAACGCTTTCTTGAAATCGCTCCAGTCATTTTTCAAAGTTTCGGCAACATTTTTATTGATATTTGACTTCACCACATCACCATACAGCATAAGTGCAGTACGGATTATGAAGTCTGTACCGTAACCCTCATATGAATCAACAAGGATTTTCCCAAACTCACTTTTAGCACTCGGCCAGTAGGCTTCCAAAATGGACATTGTAATGTCTGATTTGCGTAGTGGCCGCCCACCGCTATTGAATCGGACAAACATTTCAAGGGCATCATCTTGGCTTATTTCCAGCATTTCTGTGTATCTTACCAACTTATCAACAAAAATCTTTTTGTAAAGCGTCTGCAAGATATTTCGGGCATAGTCTTTGCTATCCGCAGAAATATTTTGGATTGCTTCTTCAATAGCATTATCTCGTGTACTGCCATCTTGAAATTTATCAGACAAAATATCCTTAATTTCAAATTGCGTAGGACTAACCTTGCCAATCTTATCACTAAACGTAATGTCAAACTTTTTGCTATTGTATTCTTCTTCATCAATGGAAATTTTGTTTTTGTTCAACTCAATCAACAACTTGGTAATGATTTTAGCCCCTGTAGTCTTTCTTGCGTTTTTTGGGCGTATGGATGCTTCGCCGTATAAAGACAGAAACAGCGAGGTAAGCCGTTGCTGTCCGTCCAATATCGCCGTATCTGTGTGCTTTACATTTATGCTCGTCAATTCGTAGTTTACGCTATCAGCCGTTTTTCTGCTGTCAAAGGTTACATCATTCAAAAACTCGCAAAAATATGTATCCCATGTCACATTGGAATCATCAACATGCCAAAACAAAAATGTGGCTATTGGATAATCCAGCAAGATTGAATCCCATAGCTTTTCAACTTGTTCCATGTTCCAGACATATTGCCGCTGAAATGCTGGCATTACATATTTTCCATTTTTTATATGCTGTAGTGCTTCATATATCGTTATGCTGCCCTCAATGATTTTGTCCATTATCCCTACACCTCTTTGTTTTCTTTGGCGGCCTTTGTTCGCCCATCAATCGGCTTTTTCGCATCTTTAGGAATAAGCCAAACCTTTGAAACCCTCACAGCCCCTAAAACCTTTCCTTTTGAGCATAAGGATTGAACTTGGCGTTCGGTTATTCCCCATTCATTAGCCGCCTGTGCAGGCGTAATCCAATCCAATTCCATACACTTCTCCTTGCACATTTTCACCAGTAAATTCTGATAACCATTATAGCACGTTATGACGAAGCATACAAGCATCAATTAGCCCATAACTAAAAACCCCCACCGTAAAACTTTTTGTAAAATCATACGGTGGGGATTTTTCTATATCTGACTGACATTTGACTGACACAATTGCGGTATTTTCGGGGTTTCAGCGGGCTTTTGAGGGATTTCCTAAAAGCGCAAAAACCCTGCAACCTTTGTGATTGCAGGGTTTGCAGTGGTGGACGATAACGGACTTGAACCGCTGACCTTCCGCACGTCAAGCGGAAGCTCTACCAGCTGAGCTAATCGTCCTCGCTAGCGGAGATTATTTTACAACATAGCTTGCGGTGTTGTCAATAGTTTTGTCGCACTCACAGCAAAATGGCGCTATTGCGGTTACTAGTCACCCCCCTTTTCGGTAGTTTTGCAGCAATGAAAAGATGAGAAAACAGAAAGTATAGATAACTCAGCCCTTTCGGGGTTACTAGTCACCCCCCTTTTGAACGAGCGATGAGCGCGAAAAAAAGATTTGTCAGAAATGTAGAAAAAAAAGACATGTCAATGAAGGAACAAGCAGTCAATGTTGAAAAGAAATAGAGAATAAACC